>JAAUYH010098468.1_pt1 | contig 10883 bp, 13 predicted proteins | sample 7278061 | NCBI WGS metagenome assembly JAAUYH01 (sample SAMN14350203, study PRJNA611818) | marine sediment metagenome | isolation source: surface marine sediment (0.6m) | place: French Polynesia: Moorea | collected 2018-08 | reverse complement strand
TGCTACTAGATTATTCAGTCCTAAGTCTAAGCTTAAACATTGATTTTTATCTAGATTCTCTACTCTTTCCTCCTTAATTTCATAGACGAATTGAGCCACAAAATAACGACCGTTATATTTAGGAATAATGCTAAACTCATGAATCTTTTTCCCTTTTATCATCGGGGGAATTGAAAATTTAAACGCTTTAAAGGCTTTCCCTTTTGTTTCTCTATAGTTTTTTCTAAACTTGTTAGAAACAGAAAATTGTATCGCTCCTTCCTTAATATAGGGTTGAGGATACACTAAAGGAAAATAACCATCTTTTTTGAGATAATGAGGTAAGGATATTCTGGCTGCTAATTTTCCTTCTTTTTTTCTTTCTAGCAGCTTAAAAAAGCCCCTAATAGCTTCATCTACAGATTTGAGACATTGTTGGACTACTTGAGAATGCAACAAACCATAATTTTCATTGTCTTTGCAATGATGATAGTTCGATTCATAAGCTAAAAAACGATTTTCTGCAAAAAAGAACTGTCTTACCTTGTATAGTCCTACATTATACATATTTTTAGCTAAACGGCATTGATAGCGCAGTATTTCATACTGCTCTGCTGTTAAGTCTCGGATTTGTATCGATTGCGTGACTAACATCGGCAGGACTTTCAACATATCTTACTTTAATTGTAACATATCAGTAAAATATTAAAGCGGTGAGACACAAAAATTCATCTCCTGACCCACCTTGAATTGAATTCAAGGTGGAAAGCAGGAGTGCATTCCGCACCCGACAACTTGTAGAAGTTGGGGTATTCTTTTTGTGTCTCTGGTTTTTCTTTTTGAGATAAAAAAAGGAAGAAAGTTACCTTTCTTCCTTTCATCAGTAAATGGTTTAAAATTATCGCAAGGTACTACGAGCATTGGTTCCACCAGACTTAGCAATTTCCTGTTCTAAGATTTCGTAAGCCTTATCGAATTGAGGATCACCAAAAGCACCGATTTTGTCTCGTTCTTGTTGAAGGTCTTTTCTTTGTTCTTCAGTCAATTCCAACACAACATCAGGTTCAATTCCCTGCTTATTAATATCTCGACCACTGGGAGTCAAATATTTAGCAATGGTTACAGCTAGTCCTGATGTCCCATCTCCCAACCGTCGCACCGATTGTACTAACCCCTTACCAAAGGTTTTGGTTCCTACTAAAGTTGCTCGGTCATTATCCTGTAAAGCACCAGAAAGAATTTCACTGGCACTGGCAGAACCACCATCTACCAAGATGACGAGGGGTTTATCGGTCAAAGCACGGTTTGTCGCCCGTTGCGCTTCCACTTCTCCGTTGCGACTCACGGTAGAGACGATTCTACCTTGGTCCAGCCACATCCGAGCAATTTCAATGCTGGAGTAGAGCAGTCCCCCTGGATTGGAGCGTAAGTCTAAGATGTAACCATTAACCTTAGCGGCTTCAGCTTCACGAATGGCATTACGCATTTCTTCGCTGGCGTGGGCGCTAAACTGGGTCAGACGAATATAACCGACTTTACCAGTCGGTGTGTCTTTCACCTGAGCTTTAACGGGGTGGAGTTCAATACGCGCTCTGACAATGGGATAGTTAATTTCCTCATTGGTACGACGAATGGTTAAAGTAACCTTGCTCCCTGGTTTGCCTCGAATGAGTTTCACCGCATCTTCCACTTCCATGCCTTCGGTGGTTTTGCCATCGATTTTAGTAATAACATCTTTAGCAAGAATTCCTGCCTCAAAAGCAGGCGTATCTTCGATGGGAGCAACAACGGTTAATTCTTTGGTTTCTTCGTCTTTGGTAATTTGAATACCCACACCGGTTAATTCCCCGGAGGTATCAATTTGCATATTTTTGAACTCTTGGGGGTCCATAAAACGGGTGTAGGGATCATCGAGTTGTTCCAACATTTCCCGAATCGCTTTATAGGCATCTTCTTTACTTTTATAGGTTTTAGATTCTCCCACATATTGCTGACGAACCGCAAGCCAATCTACCTGATTAAACGTACCATCAACATAGGTATCATTAATAACTTGCCAAACTTCATCCACTAATTTCTTGGGATTATCGTCAAGATAAGCAAAGCTACGGGAAAGACGTAACCCTGCTCCGGTAACAGCAACGGCGGTTAAAACTGCAGCAGTTGCACCAAGAACTAACCCTTTTTTGTAATTGACCATAAGCTAAGTGTGTGTTTATGAAACTTCTATAACAGGCGAGTGCTGACTCTACGACAGGAACTTGTCTGAACTAATTTTATTCAGTATATCTTAGACTTTTGTAACTTGACTTAGTAAACTTATTTTTACTGAGTTATTTTTTAATAGAGTAAGCCTCTTCCCAATCATAGCATTGTCCTAACGGTGATGACGGAAATCTTATGACAGATAGCACTTTAATTCCTGCTGATTCCCTAAAAAATCAACGCCAAACCCTACGCCATCAACGCCGTTTAAAAGGATGGCAAGGGGTCTGGCGATTTCTCTTCCTCTGTGGTATGACAGGAGGATTAATTTGGAGTGTGAGCTTACCCCATTGGCTCATTCGGGAAAAATCACAAATTAAAATTCTGGGTAATGAGCGACTAGATAAAGAACAAATCCATACCATGCTCGATATAAGTTATCCCCAGTTAATCTGGAAGTTACCCATTCATCGCTTGAGACAACAACTGGAAAATCAACCGCCCCTAGAAAGCGTCTATCTGACTCGTCAACTCCTTCCTGTCGAAGTCACTGTTATGGTCAAAGAAAGACAACCAGTGGCCGAAGCTACTATGGAAGGAAAAGCTGGTTTTATCGATAATCAAGGGGTTTGGATTCCTCGGTCGTTTTATCAAGACGCTAAGGTTAAGCCATCGGTTAAATTGAAAGTGTTAGGGTTGAGTCCTCACACTTTAACTTATTGGGAAAGTATGTATCCTTTAATTATCAATTCCCCTCTGGAAATTACGACCATTGATTGGCGTGATCCCAGTAACTTAATTTTACATACCGCTTTAGGAGCGGTTCATTGTGGAACTTATCGTGATAGGGAACAATTTCTTAAACAACTCCAAGGATTAGGCAAACTGCGTCAACTATCTTCACAAGTGGCCAAAGAACGCATTATCTATCTCGATTTATCTAACCCCGATGCGCCTTCAGTGCATCTTAAAGATATTCCTTCAGAGTCTGATTAGGGAATTTCTAGGCATTTTTAGCAAGTTCATTGACTTTTTTGGCTAATTCTATATCTTTATTCGTAATCCCTCCTGCATCATGGGTGTTTAAATCAATGGTGACACGATTATACACATTACACCATTCAGGATGATGTCCCATCGATTCTGCCACTAAAGCCACACTAGACATAAACCCAAACGCTTCGACGAAAGAACTAAATTGAAGTTGACGATGCAATTTTCCCTCTTTTTCTGTCCATCCTTCTAATTGATCTAAAGCGTTTTTAATTTCCTGGGAAGATAATACGTTAATGTTACTCATAACCCTCTCATTATCAACAGTAGTCATTACACTAGCAGAACGATGAAAGAACGGAATCGGACTAATTAGAACCATCAGACTAACTATCAAAACCCAAAAAAATCCTTTCATTTCTTCTACAGCTTTTAATGACTTATTTCTTCTTAGAATAGCAAAAATCGGAAGAAGATTCAAAGTGAACTACCCCAACTGACTCCGCTAAAATTAGAAAGGAGAAAAATCAAAAATTTTTTGAGAATAAATAATATGCTAATTCTTTAGATTGGGTTGAGGTGATTGATTATAGTTTTTCAAGAAAACTTGAAGTTGTTTAAAGTCAGTCAATATATCCTGCTTCTTACTTCTAGACGCATTGAGAATAGTTTGTAAATTAGTATTTTGGATAAAATTCATAATAGAAGGTAAGATGATTTTAAAACTTTCCTAGAGTCTACTATAAATCATTAATTGTTTATTGCTTTAATATGACTAATCCACCCATTGCAGTTGTGCTTTTATCAGGAGGTTTAGACTCGGCTACCTCGGCTGCGATCGCTATCGACCAAGGCTATGAAGTGATTGCCCTTTCCCTACGCTATGGACAACGACATCAACGGGAGTTAGACGCAGCCAAAACCATTGCTCAAACCCTTCATATCACCCAACACTATATCATTGATGTTAATATCGCTCAATGGGGAGGCTCATCTTTGACCGATCCTTCCTTATCATTGCCCCAAAGCGGTGTTGATCCCAGCGTTATCCCGTCAACCTATGTGCCTGGCAGAAATACCGTTTTTATTGCTCTAGCCCTCTCCTTAGCCGAAGCCAAGGGCGCACAAGCCATTTATTTAGGCATCAACGCAGTGGATTATTCTGGTTATCCCGATTGTCGCCCCGATTATCTCCAAGCCTATCAAACCCTGGCCAATTTTTCCTCAAAAGCAGCATTGGAAGGGAACGCGCCTCAACTGGTTGCTCCCTTAATTACCAAAACAAAAGTTGATATTATCGAAGATGCTATAAGATTAGGGGTTCCTATAGCCAAAACTTGGTCATGTTATCAAGGGGACGAAGAACCCTGTGGACTCTGTGACTCTTGTCGTATCCGCGATCGCGCTTTAAGTGAAGCAGGGTATCCTGAATTAATGACCGCCAAAGGTCAACAAATAGACACATCAAACCAAGAACACTGATGGACTTAATTCTATCGTATTGCAAAGATATAGCACTACCCATTATGCTTAGGACATCATCAAAGCTGAGTATTTAAACGATGATAAGATTGGCAAAGTAATGGACAAACTTTATGAAAAAGATTTGTCATCAATTTTTCTGATGATCGCTTTAGGTGTTGTTAAAAACTATCAACTATTAACTAACTTTTCTCACCTAGATTCCTCTTCATTTTCCGTTGATGGGAAGTATTTAAGCAATAACTTAATCCCTTCAAAACAAGAAGAAAAACAAGAAGAAGAAAAAAGTGAAGAGCCAGCACAGGTGGATTTATCCCCTGTTTAGATAACCTCTAGAATCCCTGCGGTTTTAACCCAGGGATTCTCAAAGTTGGGTAATCTCGGACTAGACCAGAAATTCTTTATCAGTTAAGCAGAAAATAAGTCAGCGATCGCCTGGGTTGGATCATCTTGTTTAACTAAAGATTCCCCAATTAAAACAGCATTAGCTCCCGCATTTTTCACTGTTTGTAAGTGTTCAGGAGTATGGATACCGGATTCACTAACAATATGAATCCCTTGCTCTTTGAGCTTATCGTAACGAGCAGTTAATAAGTCTTTTGTTGTATCTAAACTTACTTCAAACGTTTCTAGGTTACGGTTATTAATTCCCACTAAAGAAACCCCTTCAATCCCTAAAACTCGATCCATTTCTGCTAAGGAATGAACCTCCACCAAAGGAGTCATCCCCAAAGAACGAATAATTTTGATGAAATATTGCAAATCTGAATCTTTGAGAATCGCAGCAATTAATAATACCGCATCCGCCCCTTTAACCCTTGCTAAATAAATTTGATAGGGATAAATAATAAACTCTTTACACAGCAGGGGAATATCCACTGCCTGACGCACTAAAGCTAGGTTCTCAAAACTCCCTTGGAAAAATTTACTATCCGTAAGTACCGATAAACAACTCGCCCCCCCTTTCACATAAGCTTGGGCAATGGCCACGGGATCAAAATCTTCTCGAATCACACCCTTAGACGGAGACGCTTTTTTGACTTCTGCAATCAAAGCCGGTTGGGTTTTACCCCGTACTATAGCCCCCAAAAAGTCTTTGGCCGGTGGCGCATTTCGTTCCTGTTTTCGCAAGTCTAACAAGGAAAGACGTTCCCGCATTCGTTCCACTTCTTTTTCTTTGTGCCAGACGATTTCTTCGAGGATATGGTTAGCCTCTCCATTGGGGTCGGGGACTTGATAACGTAAGATATCGACTTCTACTGCTGGATTGGGGGGTCGTCTTCTGATTTCCATGGGTTTTATTAAGAAATTTTAAGAAACTACCTAAGATATTCTGCCATCTAGGATATTGTATCCATAATTCCCGTACCGTTACCAGAACGGTTACCGCATTTACCGTAAATCTGGTGAGGGAACTTACGGAGAGGTGTGGGTAAGATAAAAAAAAAGATTTTCTATATAATCCGATAGTATCCCTAACTGTAGATTAAAAATTAAGTTAATCATTACCTATGAATAGCATTAAGGAAAAAATCCAATCCATCTTGAATCAATTACCAGATGATTGTTCAATTGAAGATATCCAGTATCATTTGTATGTTCTCGAAAAAATCCGTCAAGGATTACAGGTCGCTGAACGCGAACCCATATTGCAACAAGAGGAAGTCGAGGGACTACTAAGTAAATGGCTTATCGAGTGATTTGGTCTTCTAAAGCAGTAGAAGATGTTGATTCCATTGCGACCTATATCGCCCGTGATTCTCCTTCCTACGCTGCTGCGGTGGTACGCCAGATTTTGGATGCTACCGGTCAGTTGGAGGATAATCCGTTAACAGGAGAGTTGATCGCTGAGGGGGATAGTATAACCCTTCGAGATCAACCGGCTTATACTTACCGTGTGATCTATCAAGTAGATGGTGATACGGTGATAGTAGTGGCGGTGGTCCATACAAAACGGTTATTAGGTCTCAATGAATAATGGAAGATCAAGACATTCACGGTTTAATTGAAGGAGTGCAAAAGGCCGATTCTGCGGTGGGATTACTCATGGCGGTTCGGTCTTTGTCCTCCACTGGGCATGAAAAGGCGATTCCAACCTTAATTGAGGCGTTGGGATACAATAATCCAGGGGCTGCTGTGGCCGCTGTTGAGGGATTAATTAATCTGGGTGATGTCAGTGTCCCCTATCTCTTAGAACAGATTGATGGTTACAATTATGGGGCAAGGGCCTGGGCGACTCGCGCTTTGGCGGGCATTGGACATCCTTCGGCCTTAGACCATCTGCAAGAGGCCGCCTTAACGGATTTTTCCATGAGTGTACGCCGTTCTGCGGCGAAAGGACTAGGTTACATAGGATGGTTCAAGTTATCCAGTTCAGAGGCTTCTGAGGGGCAAAAACAGGCGATTGAGACGTTATTTAAGGTACTAGATGACCCTGAATGGGTAGTGCGTTATGCTGCGGTGGTCGGACTACAAAATTTGGCGGTTTCTCTAGATGATGAAATTTTGGTTAATTCCATTGTTGAACGGTTAGAAAAGCAGTTAGAAATTGAGGAAGAATTAGGGGTTTGTGCGCGGGTTCAGTTGGCTTTACAAGAGGTTAAAAAGAGTTAGGCGTTCAGGGTTTAGAAAAGTGATTCCTATTACACTAAAATTCCATAGCTATTAAATTGATAAATAATACCAATTCTCAAAAGTTATAAGAGACTTAACTGGTCATTGCGAGGGGTAATATAAACAGTAAGCTTTAACTTTTACTGAAAATACACTGAAGCAATCTTTTGAGCTATTTCTGAGAACTGGTATAAAGTCAAGGTGGGCAATATTAATAGATAAACCTTTGTCAGAAACTATTTTAAACATTGCCCACCCTACGCCTTAAGTGGTCATTGCGAGGGGTAATATAAATAGTAAGCTTTAACTTTCACTGAAAATACCCCGAAGCAATCTTTCGAGCTATTTCTGAGAACTGGTATAAAGTTAAGGTGGGCAATATTAATAGATAAACCTCAGTCAGAAACCATTTTAAACATTGCCCACCCTACAGATTTATAATTTAGTTATCTTCTTGAGTATTAGCGATTTCCTTTTCGATAATTTTAACAATCATAGGATCAGTAGAGTCCATATGAGAAAGATTATACGTAGTTAGTTCTGGATTATCTGGCAAATGTTCTTGACAATAAATGTTATTCTCAACAGCAGGATTCTTACACTTGTCCTCAATACATTCTGGCATCATCTTTACGCCCAAATGAAACTATAGACCATTATTATATCTATAAAATATTGAAGTAATTGTTACAAAAGATACTATGATCAATCCAAATAATAACCATTGTTGACTACATTTTAGTTGCTGCGCTTTTAGTTCACACTTATCTCTATAACTTGTAATACTGGGCTTCCAAGTGCTAATTTTATTCCTGGTATTGATTATAAACTGTTTTAATATTTCTTGTTCAGTTGTTAAATTTTCTCTTTCTATAAACTTTAATGTGTCATCAGCAAGCTTTAAGTAACCACTACCAATAGGAGAACTTTTAACTTCCTTAGTCAATAAAACAGAAATAGCACAAGTAACGGATAAAGTTAGACAAAGAATAGCAACAGCTAAAAATAAATTCATTTGAGGGGGTAAATTGTTATTTACTTCTTTAACTAAATTGCCTGACGCTGTGATAAAAATACCAGATGCTACAATATTTACTTGTGCTTTTGTGTCTAAGTTTCGGTAAAGTTCTACTAACTCTTTTTGTTCAGCTTCATATCTAGCTAACACTTCTTTTAATAACTCAATCTCTAACTTTTCTTTTTCTGACATCTTATCTACTCCTCTATTTTATGTCTCAATTATAACTTTACTTGATATAATGGATCATATTGATACTTTTACGACTATGGTTAATGCAATACAAATTAATCTGGACTTTCTCAATATAACGGATGAACAATTTTATCAAATTTGTGAAAATAACCGAGATTTGAGACTGGAAAAAAATGCTCAGGGAGACTTAATTATTATGCCACCCACTGGAGGAGAAACTGGTGACAAAAATGCAGCTATTACAGCACAACTTTGGACTTGGAATTATAAAAGTAAATTGGGGGTTGTTTTCGATTCATCTACAGGGTTTAAGCTTCCCAATAATGCTTATCGTTCCCCTGATGCTGCTTGGATACCCTTAGAAAAATGGGATAATTTAACTGTTGAACAACGTCAAAAATTCTTACACTTATCTCCTGATTTTATTATTGAATTACGTTCGCCTAGTGATAGCTTAAAAACCCTACGAGATAAGATGCAAGAATATATAGATAATGGGACACAATTAGGTTGGTTAATCAATCGTCAAGATAAACAGATAGAAATTTATCGACAGGGTAAAGACGTAGAAATATTAGATAATCCTCAAACTTTATCAGGAGAAAATATATTACCTAGTTTCGTCTTAGAATTAGACCTGATTTGGTAAATATTAAGTAGGTTTCATAAACATAAAATGAGTTCGGTGTTAGAGACTATTTATAAATAGAATCTTAAGACGGTAGGGTGGGCAAGTCAAAGACTGATTAAAACTAACTTGACCCTTGAAAACCTTGCCCACCTTACAAAATTCCTTGTTATTATTACTTGGTAACGATGATTCCAAAATTTAGTATTTTTTCTGTTTTTTCTATTAAAAAAAATAGGATTTTACAGTTTTTGTTTTATACTAATGTGGGGCGGAATATCCCATCCTTCTACTCAGTCCTCACTTATGTCTAAATCGATCATTCATCTCCAAAGCGCAGAAAATCAGGAAATTTTAAGCATATCGCCTCCCCAAACAGGGTTATCCTTACAAGGAACGGTGAAAATACCCGGAGATAAATCTATATCTCATCGCGCTTTAATGTTAGGGGCGATCGCCGAAGGAGAAACGGTGATCGAAGGATTATTATTAGGAGAAGATCCCCGTAGTACCGCCGAATGTTTTCGCGCGATGGGGGCGAAAATTTCCCCCTTAAACAGCCAAAAAGTCACCGTACAAGGAATTGGGTTAGGACAGCTACAAGAACCCCTAGACGTGCTAAATGCGGGGAATTCTGGGACTACTATGCGCCTGATGTTAGGGTTATTAGCATCCCATCCCGATCGCCTTTTCTGTGTCACTGGGGATAGTTCTTTGCGATCGCGTCCCATGTCCCGTGTGATTAAACCGTTACAGGAAATGGGGGCGCAAATATGGGGACGCAACAACAACAGTTTAGCTCCCTTAGCCATCAAAGGACAGTCCCTCAAACCCATTCACTACCATTCCCCCATTGCTTCAGCCCAGGTAAAATCCTGTATCTTATTAGCAGGGTTGATGACAGAAGGACAAACCACCGTCACCGAACCGGCTTTATCCCGTGATCACAGTGAACGGATGTTACAAGCTTTCGGCGCAACGTTAGAAATTGATTCTAAAACTAATAGTGTTACTATAAATGGTCATCCTAAACTAACCGGTCAAACCGTAATTGTTCCAGGAGATATTAGTTCAGCAGCCTTTTGGTTAGTGGCTGCTTCTATTATTAAAGGGTCAGAATTATTAATTGAAAATGTTGGGATTAACCCCACCCGAATCGGTGTTTTAGAAGGGTTAGAAATGATGGGTGCAGATATTACTTTAGAAAATAAACGACTGGTAACAGGGGAGCCGGTAGCTGATTTACGGGTTAAATCTTGTCAGTTAAAAGGCTGTACCATTGCAGGGCATATTATTCCTCGTCTCATCGATGAAGTCCCGATTTTAGCAGTTGCTGCTCTTTTTGCAGAGGGAAAAACCATTATTAAAGATGCAGCAGAATTAAGGGTTAAAGAAAGCGATCGTTTGGCGGTAATGGCTTCAGAATTAACCAAAATGGGGGCGAAGATTACCGAACTACCCGACGGTTTAGAAATCACAGGAGGGACTCCTTTAATGGCTGCTGAAGTTGATAGTTATACCGATCATCGGATCGCCATGAGTTTAGCGATCGCAGCTTTAACTGCTCAAGGAAAGACGATCATTAACAGGGCTGAAGCAGCAGCGATTTCTTATCCTGAATTCGTAGCAACTTTACAACAAGTTTGTGGAGATAACCAGTAATATAGCAGTTCTGATACTTGTGAGGTACAGAGGTTATCGCTTGGAGGCAGGAGGCAGGGGGCAGGAGGCAGGAGTTAAGTGTACCTCATGAGTCCGAGAAACGCTATA
>JAAUYH010023020.1_pt1 | contig 10883 bp, 7 predicted proteins | sample 7278061 | NCBI WGS metagenome assembly JAAUYH01 (sample SAMN14350203, study PRJNA611818) | marine sediment metagenome | isolation source: surface marine sediment (0.6m) | place: French Polynesia: Moorea | collected 2018-08 | reverse complement strand
TATACTGTTTCATAATATTGAAATTAGTTAAGATACCTCTCAATTTAGTACCCAGGTCTAACTGCAAAACTGGAAACTATCGTGCAATATTTGAAATTAAACTGTTTGCGGTTATTTCTATATATAGTTCGATATCAACTGCTTTATATCCATTAACGCATTTTACATCCGAAATACAAGTCAGGAAATAAGGATCAAATTACAGGAAATATGTTATTTTTCGTCGATTCTGTACTGTAATAAATTCAATTTTGATTGAAAATGTTCTTGTCCGGTGTATAGCTTCACATATCGTTCTAAATGTACTAATAAGGCTAATTTTAGTGGCATGATAGATATATGTATACCTAAAGTCTCAAATTTTCAACAAAGTGAAAAATCCATTAAGTCAAAAAATTTCTAAGGGCTGGTGGACAAAGGTAATCAAAAGAATCGAATTTTTCAATTTGGCAATTGGCAGTAGAGTTCCGTTGATTAATTTTGGAGGTTCAAATTTTATTCTGGCTCAGCGTTTAACATACAAAAATAGGTTTATGCTTTAAATATGCCAAGTCGCAGAGATGATTATTTATAAAAGACAAGAAGTGACAAATGAATATAGGATTTAAATTAGAGAACACCAATCAAAATGGTTCTCGTGCAAGACGAAACTCGCACAGTAGAATAGAGAATATTCTGTTCCAGTTTACGACCAGCAATTGCATAACTGTAAGCAAATTTGCAGAATCTTTCGTTACTGGACCAATCGCACGAAAGATTGCAAATATGTACGGCGGTCCTGAAATTCACACGACTTGGCATAATTTGATTTGTTCAGTACGGGTGCATCTTGAGAGCCTCGTTCCGCATCGTTCGATTCTATCGCTTTATAGGCGTACGCTTCTTCGGTTTGCGTTTGGTTGTGCTTCATTGCGTGAAGACAGCCAGGTAGAACTGGAACGACGATGTCTGCCTTTGTGAGTGCAACAGTCATGCGCATGCATGGTGCAAGTTCTTGGACCGCGAAGACAAGTGGTGATTCACCAACCGGCCCGCGACGAGTGTCGAAAAGCGTTCGACCTAAAAACCGAGGATCAACTCGAACTGCGCGTGCCGCACGCCCACACACGAAAACTCAGCAGAAACAACGCGGGAAGGTTGCTACAGTAGCACGCCCTGAGCCAGAAATTCTCGCACCTGAAAAGTTTCCGGCGTTAGTGCTGAATGCGGATTGGCAACCTTTGTCTTATGTTCCTTTATCGCTGTGGCCATGGCAAGAAGTAATGAAAGCCGTATTTTTGGGTCGCGTTAACGTGGTGGCAACGTACGATATTGTTATTCGCTCGCCCAGCGCACAAATTCCATTGCCATCCGTAGTGTCACTGAAACGATATCAACCGCCAGCTCGTCGTCATGCGGCGTTCACCAGATTCAATGTCTTTCTTCGTGACATGTTCAAATGTCAGTACTGTGGGTGTCGCTGTAGCACACAGAGTTTGACGTTTGACCATGTTATACCGAGATCGCGAGGAGGAAGGACGAATTGGGAAAATGTGGTGAGCGCATGTGTTGCGTGCAATCATGCGAAAGGGCGTTACTTGTTGCGGGAATTGAAGCCGAGATTTCAACTGCGCAGAAAGCCTGTCGCTCCCACACAGATGGAGCTCCAGAGAAACGCGCGCAATTTTCCACCTCGCTATCTGCATGAAAGTTGGCGTGACTACATTTATTGGGGGGCACCTCTTGACGAAGAGAGCAACGAAGTGAACAATGTAGAGGAGGGCAGATGGCCATAATCAGATTGTTACACACGGTTGGGTCTGTAGTAAGTGTTTCTTGTAACATAGAGAAGAGTCGGATGATACTTCGGTTCACGATTTCTGCGAAGGGTAATGTTGAGGCAGATAGGTTTAGTGATGCACCAATGCCCGTCAACGGTCGAGTGAAGTTGGTGTACAGTACTAGGCATTTTTGGTGACGAAATGGTCTACTGCAGCCCGGACTGAAAGTTGCTCAGTGTGCAGTAAAGTACGACATTGTGAAACACAGCATCTCAAGCAGGGGACATGTGATACAGTATACAGTAGCAAGTTGTTCGAAATTGTTTTACTGTACAGTACTGTACTCACTTTGGTGTGCACATAGATGCCATTCAGTTGGCGCTTCTCACTATTTTGTTGTTCGTTCACCTCTGGTTTAGATAACGAGTCCATGAATCTTCTCTGAAGAATCCAACTCAGATTCATTTAAATTTTTTCACAGATTTTCGTTTTGAACTCCTGCTAACAAGCAAGCAAACGAATAAGGCGTAGGACTTTCGTTCCTAATCAAAGGTCTATTTTGATGCATCTTACTTGTACTGATCCCTATACACTCCCTTGCAACAGGACCTGCATTCCTCACAAATGGCACCAGATGTCGGGAAAAACAGCAAATTGATGTAGCTTCCTGCTAGACGCTCTTTTCATTCACATTTTTATTTGCCACTCCTCTTTATCTGACCTTGCAACAATCTTTAAGTAATAAAAGTTACTCACGCAATATCGAATTGTTTCATTCCATTTATGCAAATTCCTATCTGCATGTCAAATTTTCACTCTACTGCAAAAGTTAGGAACCACAATAGAAAATGTTTCTACTTTCACTATAACGTAAAAATCTGATTTTCCTATTTGTTTTCGGTCCATCTGAAGATCAACACTAAAATTCGTGAGCTGAAGATTGTTTCTACGCCAAATTTTGTTGGGTAAAACTAGCAGCGACCCGAGGTTACGTCCTGTAACCAACACAAAAATTCATCTACAATATCGCGTGTCACTTGCACTTTTGTCCTGATTGTACTGGAGTACCGTCGTTTTGAAAGTTTCAAGAAATGAAATGAGATCAACATACTCACTGGTTCTAATTTTGAGAAAATAGCTCAAGGCCTTCGAAAGTATCAAACAAATTTATTGAGCAATGTAAGTTATTTTAAAACACCAATAGGCGCGCGCCAAGTTGCAGGCGCTTACTTGTCACTTATCGAGCGCGTTCTCTACTGCAACTGATTACAACTGACTGTTGCTCAGCGTCAGGTTGTGGTGTAGTCAGCGTTCCGTTGCACAGTTTTTGCGCGGCACAGGGAGAAAATCTGCGAGAGCGATTCATCGCGATTTTACGCACAAGTTGCAGCTAGTCGAGCAGGTCGACAATCGGCTGTATTCTTTGGAGAAACTGCGAACGTTGCGTGGACGAGCTTGTGTATTGGGAGTGATATCGCAAACATGGCGGCGGCCGCGTACGCAGTGGACCAAACGGCGGCGTTCCACATCGCCTTGTACGTGCTGGCGATGGAGACGCTCCTATTTTTCGCGGTCGTGATGCACTCGCAAACATTCGAACCGACGCTGCATCCGGGCGTGGCGCGACACTTCGGGCTGCTGTTCCTGTTTCAAGCAGCCAGCGCATTGCTCATGGTCGTCGCGGAGCAGACGTTCCCGAGTGCAGTGTCGAAAGCGTTTGCACTACTAACAATTGTAACTATTGCTTCGGCGGTGTGTATGAGTGTGCCCGCAGCACTAGTGGTGGCCTATCCCGAGGAATCCGAAACGCCATCCCCTTCGCGACGCGCCACTGTCGCCGCACTATTCGTGGCGCTGTTATCGATTTGCGTTTTTGCATTGCCAGGTGGTAGTGCGGCTGTCCTCGATTTGCCGTATGTACCGCGATTCGTGAGATCGAAAACTTTGGGCGCCATGGCGGGTGCAGCAGTGGTGCTAGCGGCAGCCTCCTGTGTGCGAATGGCTCGTGGATTGAAAGGGGCGAACGGTGCGTTGGTGCTTGCAGCAGCGGTAGGAGTGTTGTCACTGTTTGGATTACTGTGGGCGGCACTTGAACCATCATGTCGAACCATTGCGGGACAAGAGTTCCCAGAAAAGAAATGTCCATTACCTAGCGCTTTCGACCACAATGTCCTGGTGACGGTCATGATGATTGTTTGTAACGCGCTTGCGGCGGAAGGAGTGTTGAGATTGATGCAAGCGGGCGACGGTGGTCAACAAATTGGATACATTCAAATTCACGTCTAGAGAGGGAGAGTGCCAGAAGTAAGGTAAGATAAGGTGAACGCACCAATACCGTGGTCATGCTTTTCGATGGCCGTAGATAAAACAACGCTACTTTATTCGTCGTCGTACGTCACATGCGCTGAGTAGCAGCAGCCGGGGGCGTCGATGGATTCTTGTCCGCAGCACCACCAGAACGATACCATACTTGGATTGTCATCACCTTGCCCACGCTCGCCTTCCCAATCGATCTTACGTGAAGAATCACCGGAATAGTTCTCACTATGGTATCGACACGCACGAGGCCCATTATTACGCACATCGAATTGCTTCTTGCATCGACGGCATGTTCGCAGTTGGGGAGAGCTGAGTGAAGCTTTAGTTCTTCTAGTGCAGACAGCACTTCGCCTCTTATGAGTGCTTGTTATTGAGATAGAGGCAGGAACAAAAGCAATGGTCATTTGAGGTGACGAGGTACGGGTACGGTACTGCACAAGGACGAGCCTATATCGCATAAATTAGAATACTTTACTATGTCTGGGGTCTGAGTGTAAATGCGCCCATCATTTTCATAACCCGATTCCTCCCCTCGCGTCTTTTCCCCTCTCACCACTTCTCAGTTTGCACCTTGACTCACGTGAATGAAAGCAAATTTGAAGCGCTCTTGCGCAATTTGGGGTATCTGATACATTTGTAATACCCTACTATCTCGTCGAGAATATTGTGGCACTGTTTGAACAACGAGAACCAGTACCAGACGCAGAATCAAGCATCATATATGACTTGCTAACTCCCTAAATCATTACGGTATTGTTCATCGCAAGGGTCAGCAATGACGGTCTTTCTCGCTTGTTACGCATCCCATCGGTATAGTGCCTCGTCAATTTCGAAATTCACCGCGCTCCAATAACTACACCGCACCTCTGTTAGCTTCAATTCTCGCGTCGCAATTCAAGAAAGCAAACTTACCACATGGTCGACTCGTCGTCATGGTAATCACCATGACCGCCGAGGATCTTCGGCCCTTCGTTGATATACGGACTTCCGTCGATTGTGAACATCTCGCCCTCCATCCATTCATAATTCTGCTCCAATATTTCGCTCTTGGACTTCATGTCGTATCTCTTGCCTTCGGGAAAACCCACGAGTCCGATCGCCGGGTCTTTGTAGACCAGACCGAACACGTTCCTCAGCATCGAGTCTTTTGAGCTCATGGTTGCAACCAGCGGGCCCGCCACATTCTTCCTTATTTCCGCAAACCGTTCACCCGCTGCGAACCACTTCGAAATCACCGCCCCTTGATGAAACACCACAGTGTGTAGCTTGTACGGTAACCTTGGCGCGTTTTTCGACAGTGCCCCAACTATAACATGGCCTCCTGCGGAATTAGCGGATAGAGATACCTTAGGTTGTGTTCCATGGTCCACTGCTACCGACATCAATTTCTTGAGAATAATCGCCATTTGCACACCTGTCGCTCGTCCTCGTTTCAAGAGGCGCCCGAACACAGCGTACTGCAACGGGTTTAGGACGGCCTTCCTCAGTGGCAAAAGCGGACCATTGAACAGCTTGTTTGCGGCATCGAACAAGTCATTGTAGTTGTCTCCCTTGCTAGAATCGGCACCCCTGTCTTGTCGCTCACTTTCCATGCTGGGCTCAGTCTCCTCCAATTGGCTAAGGGTTCTTTCCAAGTCCATTTTCACTCTCGCTCCATCTTCACTTTCGTCACTTATCTCATCTGCTACTGCGAGCATTATATCTCGTCGCGCCTGTCTCTCATTCCCACGCCGTTTCGCAGCCGAGAGGCTGCTCTGCAGTTTCTGAATCCAACTCTGCCCTTGCTGTTGCTCCGCTTTCAAGATTTGTTGCGTAATTAATTCCTCCGTCAACGCATTCTTGTCTTCGCGAATACCAGTCGGTAGTGACTCCCAGGTGAAACACACAAACAGCGGTCGGAAGTTGCGGCCACGGGGTCTGTTCGCATCGTCGAGTAAACCGGAAATCTGTCGATTGAACGGATTCCTGGCTGCTATACTTGCGGATTGCCCCCACCCATGAGTTTGAACAAAGATGTGCGAAAAGGGTTGCGACTCCTCAATCCTATCGGAAATCAATTGAGCAATAGCATCGGAAACAAAATCATCGTCTAGTTTCTTCTCCCCGCTCGAGTTCAGTTGAACCATGTAATACGGGGTGTCGATTCGTGGGGGAAAGAATCGCGCCTTGGATAGAACGTCTTCGTAAGACATATTGGCAGTGGTCTTGTCGAACGGCGAGTTTGACGTAATTGGTAGAGTAGGACTCTCCAAACCCTCTTGCGTTACACGATTTAGATGATGTGCGAAGAGTGGTTTTAAACGTGAGTAGATTCGCAAAACATTCATACAAACATTCATACAAATTGTGACGCCGTGTAAAAATCAGCACTTTTAGCTGTTCCACAGTTTTACATCTTACAGTTTTGCGTTGCTGGATTTACCGCAGGTGCGAACAGGTATTCGGCGAACGAAATGCAGTTTCTGGCACCGTAACAATGCAATTTCGAAGAGGTCACGTCACACCTTGATGAACACTACGACACGATTTCGAATACAGTGTCGAAGACGGAAAATTCTGAACGCAAATAGCAATGGATGCCGCAGCAAGGAGAAGAGAAAGACGAGACAGACTGCGAATTATCGGATTCTTCTAGCTGCAATGTTCATTTGGACTATGTACGGTACGCTAAATTAATGGATAGGCTTTGAGCACTCGGAGATGTAAAAGCGTCAAGGCCCAAGTGTTAAAGTGCATTGTGGACGTACTGTACCTATTGAACGCTTGATGCTTCTACAATGAATCTCGTGGACAGGATGTATGTAAGGAGGGACGCTATATTTCGCAGTTCAGGGGTAAAGAGGATTCACTGTCAAAGTCGACGACGCAAAGTAAAGACATGCTGCGTGCAAGGTTCAATCACAAAATTGGATCTAATCAAAGAGTTTTCGAATAATCGATGCTTTCGCGGTCGAACTTTCGTCAAGTACTATCGATGTCTCAAAGTAGCGCGTAGTTATCCTGGTTTATTCGGCGTAACTTTGCATCGTTGCGGACCCATAAACATTCTCATGTTCCTTTCTTATCCTCGCCACTTCGCCAGCCTCGAAAGTTTTCATATAATTCACCACCTCCCTTCTGAGATGGATGTTCGCCTTGAAAGTTACCCAACTGTGCTTGCCCATTTGCAATTGCAATTTTCGCCGCTACTTCGCTCGCTTCTTTCGACTTGCTTTGATCCCACGCCCATATCTCCAGTGCCGACGCTTGAAGTGCACGTCCGAATGAGAACGATAATTGCCACGGTGCCGACTCAACTTTCGCCAACTTGTTTATCGTGTTCAGATTCTCCGTCGCTTGCACCTCGCTCATGCCACCCGAAAGAAACATGATCCCAGCAACTTGCGCTGGCACGACTTCCTTCATCACTTGAAGGGTAACGCTTGCAACCTGTGCTGCCGTAATTGTTTGTTTATCCTCATTCTCTCGACCAGGCAGTATCATCATCGGTTTCAAAAGAGTGGCTGCGAACGGCACTTGATGTTTCTCCAATGCTTCATACACTGCGCTGATAACTCGACGTGCAGCATTTGCAGATACGCTTTGTTCGTGAGATCCGTCAATCAGGATTTCCGGTTCTACTAAAGGCACTAAATTTGTCTTAATGCATATAGCAGCATATTGAGCGAGAAGGTCTGCATTGACTTGAATCGCTTCTTCCGACGGCAAATTACGAGCTTCGTCGATTCGCAGCGCGGCACGCCATTTCGCGAATCGCGCGCCATTCTGACGGTAGACAGTACATCGTTCCTCAAGTGTATCAATACCCGATGTATAAGTCTCGCCCGGACTTCCCTCGAGTGGTTTCAGCCCAGTGTCAACCTTTATACCCGGTAGAATTCCTTTCCCGGCGAGTATGGACGTAAAAGAACGTCCGTCCGATGCTTTCTGATAAAACGTTTCATCAAACAAAATCGCCCCTCCAAGCGCAGCTTCGTTACCAGGCGCACAGAGAAGAATTTCACGAAGCGCTCGTCGGTTCTCCGCAGTGTTTTCAAGATTGTGCGATATCAACCGTTTGCCAATAGTACCTGTGGATTCGTCTGCGGCGAGAATGCCATGTCCGGGCCGGCATAGGTGACGTGCTGTTTCATACAACTCCTTCAATTGCTCGGCACTCATCGTCAGGTTGGTTGCATAGGGTTGCAGTGCTCATTTTGTGGTTCAAGTTGTACTGCACGACGTGAATCGGTGAGGCTCATCCGCCTGCAAAACCCTAACAACCATGCGCAGTACTCGTGAGTACAGTACTACTGTAAGAGTCTTAGGACAAAATTGAGTGTAAAACAAGTTTATATTTGATTTGTTTCTCTCCGAATTATGCGTTAAAGAATTCGAATGCTAAGATGAACAAAGTGTGTAGGCGGCACTTCAGAGAAAAGGCTGTTTACAAATAATGGCAGAGCGAAAACTGATAAAAATATCCGAATGAATTCAAAGTATGATTGCTTGAATACAATTACAAAACCCAAATTTCCGTAGATTAGTCTATCCTGTAGTACTCCGACGATACTTCGGTACGCAGAGACAAGTCTCCCGACATAGAGGGCCTTTCATACGTGCAACAATCCGCAAATAAGAGTCTAAACTAAACAGATTACTGGACAAAGGTCTCTCTAATTTCAAGCTACAAAGTAAACTTTTGTAATTTAGACATTGTGGGTGCGTACCAGATTTCTACGTATTTCATGAAATTTTGGTATATCTGACAGAAATAATCTGAAGAACATCAAGGTTTTGCGTATATTCTAATCCAACAAAATCGATTGGAATTTAATTAAATTTAGGGTTTCGGATCGAGAAATTCGGATTTGATCATTCAAGAAAATTGGCGTTACTGACCAAAGAAAACTTTTTCGCTTCTTGATTCAGTGCTCATTCACCAGAAATAGTATCCTATTACGCGGCATTCGATAAAACAGATACAAGCACTATCGAAAGCTTTCCCAGCAGCTCATAGATTGCTTATGTTTTTCTCAAATTTTGGTTTTGTGGTGAAATACCCTATTTACCTTTGACACTGAACGACATTTCTGAGTAGTGGAAATATTGGGCCTCTACGAATTTCGCGCCGCAGAAGGGCAAAAATTTTCATTACCGGGGTGCTTGACGTCTTTCTTGAGATACTAAGCAGGATTCAGCAGCATAAGTAATTTTTCTTCGGTCGATAAAGCTCGTTCTCTAGAAACGCTTGTCCGTACTTCCCAACCCGAAATCCTAAATTTCAATTAAATTCCAATCGATTTTGTTCGGTTAGAATGTACGCAAAACTTTGATGATCTTCTTTTGCTGGACCGCTCTCTATAATAAAACTCAAAATTTTCTATTGTTGCTATAAAGGCTTTGTAAAAAGTCGAGTGAAAATTTATGATTTCAAATGAGAAAGTAATTTTAATCCCGCCGTGTATGTAAATCAATTTAGCAGCGTTCATGAATCAACATAGACTGCGAAATTTAAAAAAATGAAGTTGACAAAGCAATATTCTACAGCGCTGCTAGTTTAGACTGCCTGTCATCGAATTTATAGATTGTTCGGACAATTGTATTGAATGATTAATACCGAATATCATTGAATATTAGTAAAATACGATTATGTTGCTTCCTTTCATTTTGTTACGCATGAGAAAAATTTCATTATTTTATTTTTCTGGATATGTATTCTTTAGTGTCAGCTATGAAGGTACAATTCATGGATGTCATAGATGTGGAATGAACAAATTTCGGAGAAATTTTTACATATTTCAAATAAATACATATTTTCTACAGAATATTTCAAAAGATTTAGTTTCAATGGGAAGACAGCTTTGAAAAATTATTAAGCGATCCAAATAAAGATTCGGACAAACGAGTGAAGGAGGTGCTACACTTAAAACGTGATTCGAAGAATTTAGAAATGAGTGAACATTGAGTGCGACACCTATCCAGATCGATTAGCTCTTAGACAACGGTTGAACTAGTTTCAATTCTCACCTTAACAGCAAGGTATGTAGCTAGCAATCGTAATCGATTAGGGTGATTCAAAACAGAGAAAGAACCAATTTTCTGTATCACATGTGACTCCGTTATAGATTCGTGAAGCAGAAAGAACATAGCTTTACTCTGAAATAGTTGGTGCAGGGACCCAGCGGCGCTAAAGATTCATTAAATTTAATTTTTCAAGGTACTCTGACTAAGCTTTATTAATCAGCAAGAATCAGAAACTGCCAATAAATCTTCACAAGCAGGTTTTTGCTTATAGCAGTAGTCCAAGTAGTAAGGATGTTAAGTGACTATGATCGATTTATGAACGTCGAGTACGAAAAACAAATTACCGTGGTGGATTGGCTTGCAGAGGATCGTACCAGAAAACAAAAATAATTAATTCACAAGAATTGATTTTGTTCTACTTCGTGCAGACGTATTCATTGGAGCATTTCGAAAGTTATGCTGGGACTTTCCCTTTTCCAAATTTTTTGACGCCGATTAGATAGTTTTGTGTTCTGTGATAAAACTTAGGCAGTGATAGAGTCAGCTGATTTCTAAATAGCTAAAAAAGATGGAATAACTTCGTAATTCGGTACAATTTGAGTCTATGTAACTATTTGTTGCGGGAATTGGTTGAATTTAATTTTCGATCTAGCGATTACTCCACTGCTCAATTAAAGCCTTTACAGACTTAGTATTCGGAGAAGGTGCCTTTTCTTGTTCATTTTGGAACTCTTTAAATTTGTTTTCCTTCAATTCCGGCTCGTGTTCTAACTCTTTAGTGCTTGAAGTTTATGTTTT
>JAAUYH010046335.1_pt1 | contig 10884 bp, 11 predicted proteins | sample 7278061 | NCBI WGS metagenome assembly JAAUYH01 (sample SAMN14350203, study PRJNA611818) | marine sediment metagenome | isolation source: surface marine sediment (0.6m) | place: French Polynesia: Moorea | collected 2018-08 | reverse complement strand
TCATCGGCTTTGGCCAGCAGCAACGGGCAGGTCAGTACCAGCCACGAGAGCAGCAGCCAGGTGAGGATGTAGCGCACGTTCAGGGGCCTCAGGACAGGTCGAACCGCACCCGCTGCTTAGCCCAGACGCGAACGCTTTCGCCGTTATAACTGGCGGGTTCAAACTTCCAGGTCTTGACCCCGGCCACTGCCACGTCTTCAAAGATGCCGGCGGGATTGGCTTCCAGTACCTTGACACGCTCCACGTCGCCGGTGGGGCTGATCAGCAGTGAAAGCAGCACGTAGCCTTCAATACCTTTGGCCTTGGCTCGAGGTGGATACTGCATGGGAGACTGCAGTGCGGGGCGAGGTGGATCGTCGACGGAGTCATCGGTCATCACCAGGTTGTCTGAATCCCCCAGCAGATCTCCAGTCAGGTCGCCCAGATTATCAGCGTCGAAGCCAGGCAGTCCGAGGTCCAGGCCGGCCAGGGAGGACAGGCCGGACACTGGTGCGGGCGCACGTCGCTTGGTGCGCTTCGGCGGCCGCGGCTTGCGCTGTACCACCTTTCTGGGTTCGGGCTTTTCCTTTTTCTCGAAGTCGATCTGGCTGGCCCTGATCTTTTCGGGGTCGCTGGGCCCGTCGGCGAACCTGTTGATCAGGACCACGGTGGCGAAAACCAGCGCTGAGCCGAACACCATGGAAAGCACTGCTGAGACATGTCGCTTCATATTCGTCCTACCTTAACCAGAGGTTTACCCCGCGCCGGCCTCGGAAACCGTGGCCACGCCGACGTCCTGAGCACCGGCCAACCGCGCCTGGTCAATCACTTCCACCAGGCGGTTGGACGGCACGATTTCATCGGTCACGATGAGCACGGACTTGTTGGTACTGCCCTTGAGCAGATCCCGCAACCGGCTCTGAATCACCCACAGTCGGACGGGCTCGCCATTGAGGAAGGTCTCGCCGCTTTTGTCGATGTACAGGCGCATGGCCTTGGTGGAGGCGACAGACGCACTGGACGCACCCGGTCGATCGATATCGATCTTCATATCCTTGGTGAACGTTGTGCTGACCATAAAAAAGATCAACAGAATGAACACCATGTCGATCAGGGGCGAAATATCGATCCCCTGACTGGTGTTTTTTCTCGTTCGGTAGCGCATCAGATCAGCGGGATACAAGCAGGTCCTTGACCTGCTCCAGTTCCATTTCCATCTTGTCCTGGCGACGATCCAGATAGCCCTTTGCCAGCAGGCCGGGGATCGCAACCGCCAGTCCCATCTGGGTGGTGAACAGCGCCTGGGAGATGCCACCGGCAATACCACCGGATTGTGAGTACAGCGACATGTCGCCCAGGGAGTCGAAGGTTTCGATCATGCCGCCCACCGTGCCCAGCAGGCCCAGCAGGGGAGCCACCGCGATGATTGATGTGATCAGCGCGGTGTAGGTGCGCAGTTCTTTTTCGTAGCCGGCAAAGGCGCCATCCAGGAACGGCCGCGGATCATCGGGGTGGGCCTTGACCACTTCCCTGCCCCGCAGCACGGCCCCGTCGATCATGCCTTTGGATTTCTTCAGCTTGCCCTTCTTGGCCCGTCGCAGCAGCTCACGCACGCTGCGGGCGCTGCCGCGCTTGAGCAGGGAGAATCGGTAGCCAATGGCGGTCCACAAAACCACGGTGGCCACGATCAGCGGCGGCATGACATAGCCGCCCTGCTCAAAGTAGATCTTCAGCTCTGCCAGGAAGGACTGGATCATGGCGCTCAGGCTGCAGCCTTCAGGTGGCTCTTCTTTTCCTGGTAGAGATTGATGACGTAGAGTGCTCCCTTCTCCATATCGTCCTTGATGGTCTCAGCCCAGCTCGACAGCAGATTGCCCAGCAGCAGCATGGGGATCGCCACGATCAATCCCAGTTCCGTGGTCACCAGGGCAATGGCGATTCCACCGGACAAAAGCTTGGGATCGCCGGTGCCGAACTCGGTGATGATTTCAAACGTCGAAATCATGCCGGTCACGGTACCCAGCAGGCCCAACAGCGGGGCCACCGCCGCCACCACCAGGATAAACACGCCGAAGCGGTTCAGGTGGGGGCTCTCGTGCAGGATGGCCTCGGACACGATGTCTTCCAGATGCTCGCGGTCCTTGTCCAGGTTGCGGATAGCAGCGGCTACCACCCGGGCAGGCGCGCTCTTCTTCTTCTTGCAGTAGACCAGGGCTTCCTTGCGCTTACCTTGCGCAACCAGGCTTCCCGCCTTGCCGGCCAGCTTGTTGACGCTGGTGCTGGCGCGCTTGAGAAAGAACACCCGCATAACGCACAACACCAGCCCGACCAGACCCAGCATGACCACAACCCAGCCAATCGTACCGCCATCATTGATGACGTCGATGACACCCTTGTCCTTGCGGGTTTCCACTTCCCTGGTGAGGGTCTCGAACAGGAATATGGGAATCACCGGATCACCACCGCCGGCGAGCACCGCCGATACGGCGTCGGCGTCTCCCTGCGGCCACACCTTGAGGCGACCGCCACCGGCCGGTGCCAGGGCGGCTGTGACCTCACCACCGCGGCCGTAGGCGGCAATGTTGCCAATTTTCAGGATCTCACCGGCTACCTCCCTGCCTTCACCGGTGTAGAAAATTCCCTGCTCCCTGCGGATGGATCCCAGCTGCCGGGACAGGGCACTGCCCTCTCGAAACAACCGCGTCACCTTGGCCGCATCGTCCAATGCGGCAAACTCGTCGGTGCCGAGGGTTTCGACACCGTATTGGTCCAGCGTCGCACCTCCCTGCTGGAAAGTGGCCGCGAGGACTTCCCGATTGTCCGCGTTGACGATGGCCTGTTCTTCGGACTGGTTGACCTGTTGCTGCACACGGTCGGCATCAGCGTCCAGCCGAACCACTTCCCGCTGCAGCTGATCGACTTGGCGCTGCAGCGATGCGCGGGCCGCATCGTTACGCTGGCGGGTTTCCGCGATCAGGCTTTCCAGTTCACGCCGCTGGGCCTCCAGGAATGCAAACTCCCGCTGGTAGGCCTCTTCGATGGATCGCCCCTGAGGTGCTGGCTGAGCCGTTGGGGCCTGGATGGACTGGTTGGTAGCCTGCTCATCCTGGGCAGCGAGTGTGGCCGACCAGACCAACAGGGCCCCGCCGGCCGTCAGTAGACGTCTGATCATGACGACACCCTCCCGGCCAGGGTGTTGGGGATTTCGAAGTAACCCTGGCGGATCTGCTTCTGCAGCGAATCGAACAGGACCTCAATGCTGGCAATGGAATCGGGATCGTCAACCAGTTCAAAACGCCAGTCCTCGCCCGACTTGCGAACCTGGCCGTATCGCTCATCGCTGGTCCGGAAGTACAGCAGCACGGTGCCCAGCTTGGCGACCTCGGCCAGCAGCCGCTCACCGTTCAGCTCGATGGTCTGGCTGTAAACGCCGTTTTCCCGGGTCAGACGGATTTCATCCTCGTAGAATCCCCACAACCGGTTTGCAGCACGGTTGGCGGGGATGACATTGGTTTCCAGCTGGACGCGGATTTCGTCCAGTTCCGACAGCCGCTCTTCCCGTTTGAAGGGCAGGGTCGATTCGATGTGGCTGCGCATCTCGTCCATGGCGCCGATGATGGCCGGGAACAGCGCCTCGTTATCCACGCCGGCCTGGCTTGCGATGGCGACGTTCTCAGCCAGCTTCTGCTGCAGCTGCTGCAGCTGGGTATCCAGACGGTTTCGGTTGGCGGACAATTCGGTCTTCTGGGCGGCCAGGCTTCCCATGTCCGCGCGGTGTTCGTCCTTGATCAGGTCAAGTTCCTGGTTCAATTCCTCGACCTCGCTGCGCAAAGCGATCAGCTGTCGCGCCAGCTCGTCGACCTCGTCGGCAAGGGCCGGCCCGATCACAGTTGCGGCCAGCAGCAAAAATACGCCGATTCGAAATATACTCATCAGGGCGGAACCCGTTTTTTATGGTGGAAATTTTGTTTTGCCAACAGGCAGCCCGGGGGTATCCCGAGGCTCAGTTGGCCGAGCATAAGCACGACTCATGACAATCCTGTTACAGGTTTTTTACAGGGCCGTGACGGACACCAGCGGGTTTCGGGAGAATCAGGACCTGGCGTGGAGGAATCACCTTTGTTGCAATTGAGCCGTGAAATGAGCGGGTGGGTCGTCACAACGGCCCTGGCGTTGTTGTTGGCGGCCTGCGGGCAGCAGGCCGAAGAGCCCACGGGGATGGATCGGGCGGCAGATCCCCAGGTTGCGGAAACCGAATCGCCCGATGGCGTCAAGATTCGCTACGAGGAACGTGGCAACGGCAGGACGGCGCTGGTGTTGGTCCACTGCTGGGCCTGCAACCGGAGTTTCTGGAAATCCCAGTTCGACGCCTTTCAGGATCAGTATCGCGTGGTTGCAATGGACCTGGGCGGCCACGGCGAGTCAGGGTCCAACCGGCGCCTGTGGCGGATCGCTGCCCTGGCCGAGGACGTCAAGGCGGTGGCGGACCAGCTGCAGCTGGACCGCATCATCCTGGTCGGCCACTCCATGGGCGGGCCGGTCAGCCTGGAAGCAGCACGACTGATGCCCGGCCGGGTACTCGGGGTCGTTGCAGTGGACACCCTGCACGATGCCGACTTCGAGTATCCACCGGGTCAGCTGGAGCAGATGGTGACGGCCTTCGAGACAGATTTTCACGGCACCATGAGCGGCGTCTTCCAGGGCATGTCCGGGCAGTACCTCACCCCGGACCTGAAGGATTTCATCGTCACCGAGTCCCTTAACACCCGGCCCGACGCCGCCGTCGCCCTGCTTCGGAACTTCGATCAACTGGACCTGCCCGAAATGTTCCGCCAGGCCGGTGTTCCGATACGCGCCATCAATGCCGCCCCCGGGCCGTCGACCCTTCCAACCGACATCGAGGGCAACCGCCAGCTGGCGGATTTCGACGCCGTCCTGATGGAACAGGTGGGGCATTTTCTGCAGCTGGAGCAGCCTGAGGCATTCAACCAGCTGCTCCGCGGCTACGTGGACGCTCTAAACCAGTCCGCAGCCCAGGACTGACGCCGCCCTTCCGTTTGCCCGGCAGGCGGTATCGAGCCTCGCAGGGGCTGCCAGGCGGTCGGTTTGTGCCGTCAGTGCCGTCTGCTAAAGAAAGTGCACCACGCCGAACAGCACGGCGGTCAGCAACAGGCTCATATGAATTACGCCAGCGACGCTGGCGATGGGCCCCAGCTTGCCAAAGATGGCGTTGATTTCCAGCACCACAATCAAGCCCAGCGCTGTCAGCAGCCCAGGGTCGGTGAAATTGCCGATGACCTGGGTAAACCCTTCTGCGCTGTAGGTCCCATGCTTGGACGCAAACATGCCGAACAGCATCGGGGCTGACAGCAAAGTGTTGGTGCGTGAAGCCAGCAACGCTTTCGGCGCCGCTGCGCCGGCATCACCCTCTACCAGGCCACAGACTATTTTCTGGGCAGGCCAGATGATCAGCCACACGTTGAGGAACATGAAGGTACCGGCCAGGGCACCAACCGCGATGTACTGGTTCATGCCCTTGCCCAGCACGTGCAGCAGGTAGAGGCCGGTGATGAAGGTAAACATGGCGCCCCAGCGGAACCACCACAGTGCCCGGGGTGCCAGCTTTTTCAGGGCGTCAGCCTTGGCGTCCGCTTCGGCTTCCTTGAAGTACTCCCCCTGGACAAAGTTGAAGTAATAAAGCATCCCGATCCAGGTAATGCCAAACAGTCCGTGGCCCCAGCGAGCCAGGAATTCAATCAGTGCCATCATGCCCATTCCCTCCGGTTTTTCTAATAGCAGGATGTTGAAAAAACCATCCATGGTTTTTGCAACCACGCCAACTGAAAGTTGCGATTTTCAGTTGGCTCACATTTTCAATGACTTACAGTCATCGAAAATGCCAGTACATCCCTGTACTGAACGCAGACTGTCGAAAAACTGCATTTTTCAACAGCCTGCTAGTCCTGGTTACTACCCGCGTCCAGGTCCGCGATCAGCCCAGCCGTTTTGACCACGTCAGCGTACTTGGCATGCATATCAAACAGGTTCGAGGCGTGGGCATCCGGGTTGCGGTCACCCACCGCTTCTTCCGGTACGAATACCGGGTAATCGTGCTGCAGGCCATCGACCACGGTGGCCCTGACACAGCCGCTGGTGGTCAGTCCGGTCACTACCAGCGAGTCTGCTCCCGCAGCCTTGAGCTGCTGGTCAAGATCGGTCTGGAAAAAACTGCTGGCCCACTGTTTTTCGATCAGGGGCTCATTGTCACGCCGCGCCAGCGCCGGGTCCACCTTGACCCACTCCGAATCCGGCGTCAGCACGTCCAGTGCCGGCAGGCGGGTCCGAAACACCCGCGCCTGATCCGGGTTATGGTAAACCACCGTGGTAAAAAACACCGGTAGCGACCGATTCCGGAACGCGTTCAGCAACGTCCGGTTGGCCGCCACCACCTCGGGGCAATGGCTGCCCAGGGGGCAGGCGGGATCGGTGAACCCCTTGATCATGTCCACCACCACCAGCGCCGGCCTCGCGCCCAGGGATTGCCCCTTGCGGGCCAGGTCCGATTGGGTCAGTTGGATGTCACTCATGGAATCTTCATACCAGGTGCAGGCCCAGGGCAGCGCTGACCAGCAGGCCCACCCAGATGGCGATGACAAAAGGACGAACCCGGCTGATGCTGGATTCGATCACCCGGTGATCTTCATCGGCGGCGTCGCCGTCCACCAGCCGGGCCCAGGCCGGAGCAAACGGCTTGAGCATGACCCGCACCATCAGCCCGCAGAACACCAGGGCGGCAAACACGAGCAGCTTGTACGCCAGCCAATCCGCCGGCACCGGCTGTCCCCTGAACAGGCTGATCGCCCCGACGCCACCGATCAGCGCGATAGCCACGATGCGAAAGGCAAAGTCGAACTGGATCAGCCAGCGGACGGAGTTGCGGTGTCCGGCAAAGTGAATGACCAGCACCATCAGCGCCCACCCCACCGCCACCAGCCAGCCCAGAACTATGGCGGTAGTGCCGCCGGGCACCAGGAACAGTTGCGCACTCAGGTGGACACCGCTGCCAAAAACCAGCGGCATGGACAGCCGTGGCGCCTGGTCACAGCCCATCATGATTTTGAAGGCCGTGCGCCGGGCCTCCACACCCAGTTCCTTGCGGGCGACGAAGCCGCTGGCGTAGAACGTCCCGAGGTCTCCACCCAACCAGTAAACGAAGCACAGCAGGTGGAATAGTTTGATCAGGAGATAGTCGCTCATTATCGTCGCGGCCCTGGAACGGCCGGCCTGTGCCCCGAACCCTTTTGATATAATATTATACCAATAGCTCTAATGACGGGTGATGGCCGGTGCCGTGAACCGCCGAATTCCCACAGCATGATAAGACGATACCGACCCGCAGATGCCTTCAACCAGCACTGAGAACGCCACCCTGGACCCCATTGCCCTGCTGTTCAGTTCGCACCAGCGCCGTTTGATCAAGGAAGACGACCGGACGCCGCTCTATCACAAGCTGTACCTGCTGCTGAAGAACGCCATCGTCGACGGTACCCTGCCCAACGGCACCCAGATGCCCACGGAACTGCAGCTGGCCGAGGCCTTCGACTTTTCCCGCATCACCGCCAAGCGCGCCATGGACGAACTGGCGGCCGACGGCCTGGTGGAGCGCCAGCGCGGCAAGGGCACCCACGTGACCTATAAGTTCCGGCCACGACCCGTGGCCGCGCCCCTGACCGCCATGCTGGAGGAGCTGGAAATCCTGGGACGCCACACCCAGGCCAAGGTGCTGGAGTGCCAGCCCCTGCAGCCGCCAGGCCACATCCGCGATGAATTCGGCCTGGCGCCCGGAGCCTCCATGCTGCGCCTGATCCGGGTTCGCCTGCGTGACGGCAAACCCTTCGGCTATTACCGCAGCTGGACCCTGGGCATGGAAGACAAGGTGAGCCGGCGCCAGCTGGAAAACGCGCCCCGGCTGGAGCTGTTCCGCGAGCAGGGCCTGGTGTTTACCCACGTGACCCAGATGATCAGCGCCATCGCCGCACCAGCGGAAGTGGCGGCGGAACTGGACACCGAACCCGGGGCGCCCCTGCTGTCGCTGCTGCGGCGCTCTTACAACAACACCGGCAAACGGGAAATTCTGGTGGACCGACTGCAGGCCCTGTACAACCCGGAGCGCTTCCAGTACCGCATGGATCTCAAAGTCTGAGTTAACCTGAACCACCGCACCCGGCGTTATCCAGACCGGGCAAAAACCCCCTCCAGCGCACCCCTTTCCGCCACCGCCCCATGGGCCGGTTTACATATACGCTTTTCGCACATTTTCCCTATACTATGCCGGCTACTGCACCCTAGAGGAGAGGATCATGTTGACCAAACTGGATAAATCCGCTTTGCAGCAAGTTTCACGCAAGACCCCGGTGGCCGCCGCCATCTGTGCCCTGCTGGCCACCTCGGCCGCCCAGTCACAGGTGCTGGAAGAGATCACCGTGACCGCCACCAAGCGGGCATCCACCATCCAGGATGTGCCGTTTTCCGTAAACGCCCAGTCCCAATCCGACATCGAGCGTTCCGGTGCCACCACCCTGGAAGAGCTGTCCCGCAACGTGGCCGGCCTTGCGATTCAGAACCTGGGACCTGGGCAGAGCCAGGTGGCAGTCCGCGGCGTCTCGGCCGGCCAAATTATTCGAGACCAGCCCGGCGTCAAGGAACAGGTGGGCGTGTACATGGACGAGTCCGTGGTGTCTCTGTCCCTGTTTACGCCAGACTTCGACCTGTATGACCTGAACCGCGTCGAGACCCTGCGCGGCCCCCAGGGCACCCTGTTTGGATCGGGCTCCATCGGCGGCACCATCCGTTACATCACCAATCAGCCCAACCCCGACGCGTTTGAAGGCAGCCTGGAGGCCAATCTCAATACCCTGGACGGCGGCGACACGGGCGGCCACCTGAAGGGCATGGTTAATCTACCCATCAGCGATACGGCAGCTTTCCGGGCCGTGGCCTACAGCCAGGAATACGGTGGTTTCATCGATGCCCGCCGGGAACAGACCGGTCAATTTGATGAAGATGTCAACAGCGGGAACCGCTCTGGCCTGCGTGCTTCACTGAGGTTTGAGCCCAGCGACCAATGGGTGGTCACACCAAGGGTGATCTACCAGAACATCGAAACCGATGGCTTCAATCGTCAGGAGGTTTACAACCTTTTCGCAAACCCGTACACCACAACCCGACCGCCCATTCAACTGGGAGAGCGCGAGCAGCATCTGCTCGGTGATGAGGAGTACTCAGAGGAAACCCTGCTGACCGACCTCGTCGTGGAAGGCAGTTTTGATGGCTTCGATGCGACATTTGTAGCTAGCTACCTGGATCGCAATATCCTGGTTAGCCGCGATGCAAGCGCCCTGACTCACAGTGTTTCTATCGACCTTGGCCTGGACGAAGCCGCAACGGCCATCCCTTCTAATCTGCGGGACAAGACATTCCTCGAACAGACCAGTCTCGAGTTGCGGTTTGCATCGAATAATGACGGACCCTGGCAATGGGTCGTAGGGGGGTTCTGGTCTGAGGTGGACCGGGAATATTCCCAGCGCCTTCCCACTCCCGGCTATGGACCTTTTGTCAACGAGGTGTTTGGCCCGGGATTCACGGCCGCCGTCGCGAATGGTTTTGAGGATCTTGACTCGTCATTTAACTCCGACCTGCCCTATGACATCGAACAGTTCGCGATCTTCGGTGAGCTGACCTACGACGTATCCGAAGCCCTGCAGCTGACCTTTGGCGGTCGTTATTACGACTTTGACGAAGAGCGTGTGATCACCACTGGTGGCCTTTTCGCCAACGGCGACGCCGGGCGGGTGGATAACACCTCGTCCGACGGCTTCACTCCCCGGATTCTCGCCAGCTACGCGCTGAGCGAAAACACCAAGATCAACGGTCAGATCTCACAGGGATTCAGACTGGGTGGTGTGAACGACCCGCTGAACACGCCAATTTGTTCGCCGGAAGACCTGGAGATCTTTGGGGGCTTCCAAGACTACGATGATGAGACCTTGATCAATTACGAGATCGGGGTGAAGACCCAGCTGGAAAGCGGCATCACCGTGAACGCCGCGCTGTTTTATGCCGACATTGATGACCTGCAGGTCACTCTCGATGCGGGCTCCTGCTCCTCTCGTGTGTCTTTCAATGTTGAAGACGCCAGCAGCCGGGGAATCGAAGTGGAAGTTGGCGGCAGTGTGACCGACAGCTTTGATTTCAGCGTTGCGACCAGCCTGCTGGAGTCGGAATTTGGCTCTACGGTACGCGATGGCAACGGCAACATCATTGGTGGTGTGGAAGACGGTAACCGCCTGGCCTCGGTTCCCGAGTTCCAGTTCGCGGCAACGGGTACCTGGAACTTCCCGCTGAACTGGGGCGGCTCACCGTCTGACGGATACTTCTCCGCGTCTGTACAGCATGTGGGCGACCGCATTACCCAGCCCAGTGACCAGATTCCCGGCGCCGGCAACTTTGTTTCCGGACTGCCCTTTGGCGGCGCTACCGGCAACGAGGTCACCAGCATTGACCTGGAACTGGATGCCTACACCATCCTCAACCTGAGCGCCGGCATGATTCGGGACAACTGGGAGGCCGTGATTTACCTCCAGAACGCGACGGATGAAAACGCACTGCTGTCGTTCGACCGGGAACGCGCTCCTGGCCGGGCCCGGCTGGCCTACCGGACCAATCCGCCTCGTTCGCTGGGCGTGACCCTGCGGTGGCGCTTCGAGTGAGCTAAGCCAGTCAATGGCGCCGGCCCGTGTTTTTCACGGGCCGGTTTTTTTTTGCCTCGAAAAAATCTCCCCGCCCATGAATCCCGAGTTTTGGCACGAACGCTGGGAACAAGGTCAGATTGGCTTCCACCTGGAT
>JAAUYH010006116.1_pt1 | contig 10886 bp, 8 predicted proteins | sample 7278061 | NCBI WGS metagenome assembly JAAUYH01 (sample SAMN14350203, study PRJNA611818) | marine sediment metagenome | isolation source: surface marine sediment (0.6m) | place: French Polynesia: Moorea | collected 2018-08 | reverse complement strand
CTGAAAAACGTCCTAACTTGGCTGGCTATAACTATAACAGCGATCGCTGATTGCATCTGCATCCGTAAAACCCATTCACAATCAGCATTTGCAATTTACAGATTCCGTTATTTCTTTCACTCCATCACTCTTACACCAAGAAGGAAAAATGATTGCGACAGATGGAAAGAAAGAAAAGCTCATGTACTAACTCTTTCACAATCCAAAATCGTTCGACGGCTCGACTGAGCGCTCACGACGAAGTCCAAAATCTAAAATCTAAAATCTAAAATCTAAAATAGTAATATCCTTCACCGAAGCCGCCCTGGAAACTTCTTCACTCCATCCAGACGCGGAAACCCCGCCCCGAATTTTTCATTCACACACTTGAAAGAAAAAATAAAGCCTGCCAAATTTACGGAAAATTAGATTTATGATTGAGTTATGTAAACAAAGCTGAGAGATTTTGAATAAGTAGTGGCAACAATATAGTTATCTCTATAATCACCATAATCTCCTCTATTGGGAGGATATTTTTGATAAATCTATCTCAAGATTACTAGGCAGAAAAAAATCATAAATGTTACAATTTTTAAAGTAAAACATCAGAAACTAGCACATAATCTCTTGATATATAACTTAGGATAGTTGCCAAATTAAGCAAAAAACTATAAATTCTGTTTTCTATTCAGTTAAAAATCTAATTTGATTATCATTTACAGCTAAACTAATCATCCCTGTGGATGAGGAAGCATAAAGGGGATTGCTCCCTATATGGTTATTAACCAATAGCAGTCTCCTTCAATGAAATACCCGATCGCTAAACCTAACTATTTACAGAGTCGCAAAATGAAGACCGTCCATACACCTACAGACCTAGTGCGGACTTATCTGCGTGAAATAGGTCGTGTACCACTTTTAACTCACGAGCAAGAAATTCAATATGGTAAGCAGGTGCAAAAATCAACTGCATTATATGACACCAAAGTATCTCTTGCCAATCAGTTGGGACACCAACCAAGTTGGGAAGAATGGGCGCAAGCGGCTAAGCTAGAAATAACAGAATTAAAACGAGCGATCGCCGATGGTGAGATAGCCAAGCGTAAAATGGTAGAAGCCAATTTGCGATTGGTGGTATCAGTTGCCAAAAAGTATACCAAACGCAACGTCGATTTGCTCGACCTAATTCAGGAAGGTAGCATTGGGATGCAGAGGGGTGTGGAAAAATTTGACCCCAGCAAAGGGTATAGATTTTCTACCTATGCTTACTGGTGGATACGCCAAGCTATTACTAGAGCCATTGCTGAAAAAGGTAGAACCATTCGCTTACCCATTCATATTACTGAAAAATTAAACAAAATTAAAAAAGCCCAACGTCATATGTCCCAGAGCTTGGGACGAGCTCCTAGTGTGGCTGAGTTAGCCACAGAGTTATCATTGACTCCCCAGCAGGTGAGAGATTATTTAGAGAACTCTCGGACACCATTATCCTTGGACTTGAGGCTAGGAGACAATTACGACACCGAATTGGGAGAAATGTTAGAAGATCCTAACTCTTCCCCCGAGGACTTTGCTATCCAGTCCTCCCTATCTTATGAAGTAGAACGCTTAATGGATAAGCTGACACCACAACAACAGGAAGTCCTATCTTTGCGCTATGGCTTGAATGATGGACAACCCCGAACTCTAGCAAAAATAGGTGAAATTCTCAATATTAGCCGGGAGCGCGTGCGCCAAATTGAACGAGAAGCCTTAACAAAGCTGCGGAGAACTCAGCCCGGTATGAATGAATATCTGGCGAGTTAGTCATGAGCGAGTGGGTTTAATTTAATTGAGTTAGATTCTTTTTTCAGCCTGAAATTAATTTTGGGCTGATTTTTTTATAGCAGTCGCCATCATGTTTAGGACGTTTTTCAGTTGATAGTTGATGGTTGATAGTTGATAGTTGATGGTTGATAGTTGATGGTTGGTATTCTATGATAATTTCTCTAAATTTTACCAAATCTTCTCTAAATTCAGTACAAATCCAGGCAAAACATCTTCACCGGACAAGCTACTAGGATTATTTAAAATTTCTACTTCCTGTTCAATACGATAAATCTCAACTTGTCGCAATTTGCGATTAATTAACCAACCCAAACGTACACCATTTTCTTGATATTCTTGCATCTTTTTTTGAGCGACTTTTAAAGTATCACTGGGGGAAAGTAACTCAATTACAAAATCAGGAGAAATCGGCGGAAATTTTTCTTTTTCTTCTGGTTGCAGGGTATCCCATCTTGCTAATTTTATCCAAGATGCATCGGGAGAGCGATCGCTACCATTAGGTAATTTGAAACAAGTTGATGAATCAAATACTATACCAGTACCATCTTCATCTGACCAATTTAGTAGTTGCTGGTTGATTCTAGAGTTTCGGTTCCCCGTTTCTCCCCCTGTTGGTGACATAATAATTAATTCCCCTGTAGCAGTGCGTTCAAATTTTACATCAGGATTTGAACGGCATAATTGGTAGAATTGCTCGTCTGTTAAATCAAGGATGGGTTTGAAATCGACTGTTAAGGCTTCCATAGGAGAATTTTAGCCAACAATAACTATTGTAATAGTTTCAGGTAGATATCAACCTTTTGTTGTTTCGGTGTGAGGTTTCTTGTAAGTTAATTCTGCTGTACAATGTTTGTCTTCTGTATAATGAGCGGATATTAACAATACCCAGAAAAGTTATTGATACTATGACTAAAATAGCTATCATAATTATTTACTCAACTGAAATGCTTGGTGTGATAGACGGGAAAATTCCGTCTAATAAATATTGGGTCGCACTATGAAAGTCATACTGTTGGGCAACGCTGGATCCGGTAAGACGACTTTGGCGAAATCGCTGATCGACTTACATCCGTCGGCGCGTTTATCTCTTGATGAGGTGGCGTTCTCGGAGGGGGCAGCACGTCGACAGGTCGAGGATAGCGTTGCTGATGCGATTTCTTTTATAGCTGAGCACGATAGCTGGATCATCGAAGGCTGTTATTCGAGCATTGTCGAGCCACTCTTACCCCATTGCCAGCTGCTGATTTTCTTGAATCCAGGCATTGAAACTTGTGTGGCGCACTGTCATAGCAGACCCTGGGAGAGCGAGAAATTCGCGTCCAAGGCAGAGCAAGATGCCAATATCGAAAACCTTGTTTCTTGGGTGCGCGAGTACGAAATCAGAATCGATGAATATGGTCTGGGAGAACACCGGAGACTCTTTGATTCTTTCCAGGGACGAAAAATGGAATTCACCAAGGTAGTGCCCGATGCGGCTCAACAAATCATTGCAGTGGACGTTTGATGTTTGACATCTTTGAGAAAACGATCGCTAATTGCCTGTCATCGAACATTATTGAGTGTGATGGGGATTTCAATTATAAATTCTGTTCCATACCCAGGTTCAGATTTCACCTCAATCTTACCCTGATGTTTTTCGATAATTTGATAACTAATTGCTAATCCTAATCCCGTTCCTTGATTGATGGGCTTAGTTGTAAAGAAAGGATCGAAGATTTTGTCTTTAATTTCTGCATTAATCCCGCAGCCATTGTCTTGGATTATTATATTTACTTTTTGGTTGTCAGTTTTTATAGTTTTAATTATAATTTTTTTTTCAGCTTGTTCTTGATTGTCTAATAAAGCATCAATAGAGTTATTAATAATATTCATGAATACTTGATTGAGTTTTGCTGGATAGCATTCAATTAAAGGTAAATCTCCATATTCTTTAATCATTTTAATTCCAGATTTGAGACGCGGGCTCAAAATTAAAAGCGTACTTTCAATGCCATCATCAATACTCACAAGTTTCTTGTCAGCTTCATCTAGTCGAGAAAAATTACGCAAAGACTTGACAATATCGCGAATGCGTTGGGTTCCCAATTTCATTGAAGAAAGTATTTTAGATAAATCCTCAATAATAAAATCAAAGCTAATGTTTTCAGCCTCTTCTTGAATTACAGGGGTTGGCTGTGGATATTCTTGTTGATAGAGTTTGATTAAATTTAATATAGATTCAACATGGTTATGCAAGTGATTTAAATTCCCATGAATAAAATTCACAGGGTTATTAACTTCATGTGCCACTCCTGCAACCATCCGTCTCAAGCTTGACATTTTCTCGGTTTGAATTAGTTGGAGTTGGAGTTGGGCTGTAGCAGCTGCTTGATTAAGTGCTTTAAAGTTATTGTATGCCCCGGAGTGGTAACGGATACGGGCGATTAACTCAACTTTATCGGGTAACTTAATTAGGTAGTCATTTGCTCCCTCGGTGAATGCTCGCGCTTTTAGTTTTGCTTCTTCTTTGCTGGATAACATCATGATAGGAACATCACGAGTGGCAGCATGAGAGCGAAACCAGCGCAGCAGCATCAATCCATCTACTTCTGGCATTACCATATCGAGAAGGATGACTGTGGGAGAAAGTGCGATCGCCCTTTGAATTGCTTGGGTAGGATCGCTAATGTAGTTAAAAGCAATATCTGTTTCAGTTTCTAGAATGCGACGGACTGCTTCGCCAATGAGTGGTTGATCGTCAATCAGTAGAACTGTGGCTAGATTTGTTTTAGAAGTTTCTATAATGGGGTTTTCTAAGGGCTTTTTTTGCAGGAATTGTGAGTCAATACTATGATTTGAGACAGTGATTTCTGCCGGATGGGAGACTGCTTTTCGTTGGAACATCATCAAGCATCTCCTAATATTAATTTGAGAGATTTTCTGAATCAGCAAGTATTTAGTACGGGCTTCTAGGGTTGGGAATTGCATGTCATTGGATTGTTTCATCTGCTACTGGTTAAGGGGTAAATTGAGAATGTCTGATAATTTGAGACGCGATCGCCTCAATAGATAGAACCTCCACAGCCGCTTTTAACTCAACTGCCGCTTTGGGCATACCATAAACAATGCAAGTCTCCTGGTTTTGAGCAATTGTATGCCAACCTCTTGACCGCATTTGCTTTAAGCCTGCGGCTCCATCTCGCCCCATACCTGTAAGTAGCACCCCAACCCCTTCTCCCCGCCAATAGCTAGCCAAGCTTTGAAAGAAAACATCAATGGATGGACGGTAGACGGAATCAAGGGGTTGCTTCTCATAAGCCAGACTCAAGTCAGGACGGATTACCAGATGATGATTTGTACCTGCAACCAGAACCTTACCAGGTTCTAACAAACAGCCCGGTGTGACAAGCTGCACGGGTATGGAAACTTGCTGGTTTAACCAAGTAGCAAAACCAGGAGCAAAATCCGCATCAATATGCTGGATAATCACCACAGCAGCATTAATATTTCTGGGAAATTGGCAGAGAATAGTTGTCAATGCCTGGGGACCCCCAGTAGAAGCTCCAATGGCGATTAATGGTGGGAGTTGGTTTACTGGGGGAGAATTTGCAGGTGGTGTGGTGAGTTGCGATCGCTGGCGAGATGATTTACCAATCAGTCTGGCAATGATCGCAATTTTATTTAGCAGCCCGGTACTACCATCCTCCTGTTGACCGGATAATATTGGTGTATTGACGGCATCCAAGGCTCCATAACCCATTGCTTCAAAAACCTTGGCTGCGTATTTATTGATGCTAGCAGTAACCATGAGAATGGCACAGGGAGACTGTTTCATGATTTGGCGGGTAGCTTCAACTCCGTCCATTCTCGGCATCACCACATCCATCAAAATCAAGTCAGGAGTATCCAAAGTACAGGTACTTACCGCTTCCACACCATCGTAGGCAACCCACGCCAACTCACAACCTGATATATTAGCTACAATACGCCTCAGAACTTCTACTACCATCAAGACATCGTTAACAATGGCAATTCTCACAGTTTAAGCCTCGCCAACTAGGTCAATTACGGCTTCCATGAGGGTGTCATCATGAAAGCTACTTTTAGTTAGGTAGTAGTCAGCACCCGCTTTTAGCCCTTGTAACCGGTCTTCTTCTCGGTCTTTGTAGGAAACAATAATTACGGGTATATGCTTTAACTCGCTATGGGTTTTCATATGGCTTGTCAGTTGAAAGCCATTCATGCGGGGCATATCAATATCTGTAATTACCAAGTTGTAATTACCACTACAGACTGCATTCCAGCCATCCATGCCGTTTACCGCTACATCCACTTGATAACCATTATTTTCCAAGAGTTTGCGCTCCATTTCGCGCACGGTAATGGAGTCATCGACTACTAGGACATGTTTGTATGTTTTGTTAGCATTCTGCTGGGTAGACTGATTGAGTTGACTAATTTGCCCACTCGCCAGCACCTTAGCAATAGAACCCACGAGATCCTCCACATCTACAATTAGTAATGGAGAGCCATCTTCCATGAGAGCAGCAGCACTAATGTTAGGTACTTTCCCCAGTCGGGGATCTAATGGTCTGACAACTAAACTGCACTCACCAAGAAATTTATCTACTATCAATCCATAATGGCTGGGGTGATTATTCATATCAACCCGGAAATTTGGGTTTGCTTCCTGAAGCTGAGTATCCCCCCTAGTTGGGGAATGACTGCTAGAGCGATCGCTGATGACGATGACTGGTAGTAATTCTAAATTCTCAACAGGTGACGGTAAATCCAATACTTGATGCCCTGATATTAATAAAACTGGGCAATCATCCAGTATAAAAAAATGCTGATTTTCTGATAAAAAGATATCGGACTTAGACAGCATCACCACCCTTTCAATCCGCGATAGACCAAAAGCATAGGGTTCTCCGGAAATTTCCGCCAGCAAGGTTCTAATTACGGATAGAGTTAGGGGTAATTGCAAGGAAAATGTCATTCCCTGTCCGGGTTTAGAGACTGCCCGCAAACTACCGCCAATCTCTCGCAGAGTACTATAAGCTACATCTAACCCCACCCCACGCCCGGAAATTTCCGTAACAGCTGTCGCTGTTGAAAATCCGGGCAAAAAGAGAAACTGCATCAACTCTGCTTCCGTGAGATGAGTAGCCATTTTTTTATTGGTTAGTTGTTTTCTTACAACTTCTTGACGCAAAAACTCTAAATCTATGCCTCTACCATCATCTGTAACAGTAATCAACAACATTCCAGCGTGATGGGTAACTTCCAGGGAAATATTTCCGGCTTCCGGTTTCCCTACAGCTAGACGTTCCTGGGGAGATTCTATTCCATGATCTATGGCATTTCGCAAAATATGGGTAAGGGGAGCCTTCAGCCGTTCTAAGATATCTCGGTCTATCAGAGTGGACTTACCCACAATTTCCAAATTCACCCTTTTACCCAATTGTCTGGCTAAATCCCGCACCAAACGGGGAAATTCCAAGCCAGCATCAGCAAAGGGACGCATATGAGTAGTGATCGCTTGTCGATACAAACGTTCAGCCAAGTTAGCACAACGCTGGGAAAAAATTTCCAGTTCGTTATGGCGATCGCTCAATATCTGGCGACATTCATTAGCTGTTTGATGAGCCACACTTAACTGCTCCTGAATGTGCCGATCCAGGTGGCTGTTCCTCAGCAAATCCTGTAAATTCTCCAACAGACTGAATAAATCCGTCTGACGGTGTTTTAATTCCAGCAAAGAATCAGCAAATGGTTCTAACCATTTTGCCTCTACTAAAGACTCCCCCGCTAAACCCATCAAGCGATTGAGATTATCAGCACCAACTCGGACTACGCGGTTTTGGGTGATGGTTGGTTGTTCTGGAGCCGGGGATTGGGAGAGTGGGGGAGAGGGGGGAATGGGAAATTCTAATTTTTTTTGTCCTCGTGTCCACATATCCTCATTTCCTACTTCTTCATTCCCCAAATTGGAGGGCATCTGCGTTTTAACGCGGCAAGCCGAACGCATCCGCGCGTTCTCAGCAATCGCTTTCACCAAGGATGTGATTCTCTCATCTTCAGCAAATTGTACTTCTGGTTGATTCACACAATCATCCGCAATTTGCAAGAGTATATCTACTGCTTGCAATAACACATCAACATGAGCCGCATTTAAGGTAATTGTTCCCTCCTGAACTGCAACGAAGTAGTCTTCCATGACGTGAGCGAGGGAAACAGCAGCATCCACTTGGACAATTTTTGCAGCTCCCTTAATAGAATGGGCTGCTCGCATCAAAGCCGTCAATTCTTCAGTTGGTTCGGGTTTATTTTCCAGTGCCAACAAATTATTATTCAACACGGCAACTTGGGTTTTCACTTCCATGTTGAATAATTCCAGCAAGGAGAGATTAGTTAAATTTGTCTCTGAACTCATGGCAATACCTTTTTCGCCAGGGTTGTAAATAATAGTTCATCATCCAAATAGCTCACAATGCGCGAATGCCAGTGGAAGAATCCCTTGCTATAAGTTTGGTTTGCTCGCGCCATGTTTTTAGGAGGATCTCGTAATTCATTGTGATGAAATCGGTGTATTCCGTAAATTTCATCCACCGCAAACACCCAAGTTTTACCAGTATTTTCCATCACTAGCATCCGTGGATACACCACTGCATTGATTGATTGAGGAGTAATATCAGTAACTTGGAGATTTAATAGGTGGCTTAACGAGATACACAAATGCAATTCCCCTCGGATATTCACCAATCCCCGCAGGATTTGATTGCTGCGATGGGGTATGGTATGAACTACACTTAGTGGAGTTGTTTCTTGGAAAACTTGAGCGGCAAGTGCCAGCCATTCCTGTTGCAAACGAAAAATCATCACCGTCAGGGTTTCGTTAGTAGGTAAGGTGTTGGAATCGATATGCTTCCCTACCCCTGTTTGGGCAAATAATTCTGTCCACTCATGGCGATAATTTTCAGAAGGGGAACGCTCTAGTAAATCCCGTCCCGCACTAGAGTGTACGGGGCAATTCCGACAGTGGATATGTGTAGATAATTCCGGACACGAGCGATCGCCCGTAACGCCAATTACGTTCCAGCAATGTTCAATATTTGATGGGGCATTGATGGTGCTCATATTTACAAATCACGAATCAAAAATTACGCTATCCCTGGTGAAATTGTTTGATTACTTTCAGTGTAATGGGGTGTAAAATCTTCTGTCTTCAACTTAAAGCGGGAAATTTCTTGGCTCAGTCCTTGGGAGACTTGATTCAGTTGGGCGATGGCATGATTAATATCCCGTAGGGAATCTGCTGTTTGCATCGAGGTATTGCTTAGTTGGCTCATCGCTTCACTAATTTGCTGCGCTCCCTGGGACTGGGTTTCCATACCTTGGTTAACCTCTTCAAATCGCGGTGTTAACTGTTGTACCTGTTCGATAATTTGTGTGGTTTGAGTACTGATGCGGGCAACATCTTCCACACTCTGTCCCACCTCGGTAGCAAATTTATCCATCTCCATTACTCCTGTGGACACTGAAGACTGCATCTGCTTGACCATTTGCTCAATATCTAGAGTGGCAACTGCGGTTTGGTCTGCCAGTCGGCGAATTTCTCGAGCAACCACAGCAAATCCCAAGCCATATTCTCCGGCTTTTTCTGCTTCAATAGCGGCATTTAAAGATAGCAAATTGGTTTGGTCTGCCACCTTAGTAATGGTGACAACAATATTATTAATATTGTTTGCTTTTTCGCTAATAACCCCCAGTCTGGCAGCAATGGAGTTGGTAGCTTCTGTCAGCTGCTCCATGGTTGTTTCCATCTGCAATAAGTCTTTTTGGTTCTCAGTAGCTGCTTTTGCCGTCATTTGGGACATTTCTGCGACTTCCTCCATTGTTTTTACCAGTTGCGTGGAGGTGGCAGAGATTTCCTTGGCAGCAGCAGCAACTTCGTTAGTGGCAGCTACTTGTTCGGTGATGGTTGCTTCTAATTGTTTACCAGAAGCCGCTATCTGGGTGCTAGAAGAGGTGACTTGAATACCTGACCGTTGTACCTTGTAAATGAGCATGTTTAGACTGTGGCTCATATTTTTGAGTGCAGTCATGAACTTACCAATCACATCATTTGAGTAGACATCCAACTTATTTGTTAAATCACCCGCAGCAATTTTCTCTGTAAAATTAAACGCGCTTTGTAAGGAAAGATTCAAAGAGCGGTTGAGTACAACAATAATCAAAAACGATACGATAATTGCAACAATAATTATGCATACAAGACTTGCCCAATAAATAAAGTTGGCAACATTTTGAATTTGTTCGGCTTTCTTTGTTCGCTGCTCTAGTAATTGTTTTTCTATTTGCAGCATTTCATCAATTTTTTTCCTGATTTCATCCATAATATTTTTGCCTTTATCAGAAAGAATTAAAGACAAAGTTTCTTGTTCTTTTCCTGCTTTTTTCAGAGCGATTGTTTCTGCTAGTTCCTCAAATTTTTGATCGGCAAGGACTTCTATCTTACTCAGTCTATTTACTTGTTCCGGATTATCACTGATTTTTTCTTTAGATGTTTTGATAACTTCCGAAATGTCTTCTTTCGCCTGAATATAAGGTTGTAAATATCTTTCTCTATTTGTAATTATAAATCCCCTTTGACCTGTTTCTGCATCAATCAAAATATTTTTGATACTTATTAAACTTGCTGTAACATTATTAGTATGTATAATCCAATCATTAGCTTTTGAGAGAGAATCATTCAGTGACTTAGATACAAAATTGGTAATTCCTGTGAGGATAATAATTACTCCAAAACCACCCAGGACTAGCTGGTTAATTTTTGTTGTTTGCGTTCCTTGTTTCATATGCTTATTCTAGTGTTTAAATTTATTTTGTAAGACTTATATTTTATTTTTTAATATGTAGTATCTAGACACGCCTAAAGTGATGGAATAGATTTGATTGTGGTGCGGGCTAGAAGCCCATCCCAAAAGAATTTCACACATTTTTTAGCTGTGCTACAACAGTAGGGTGTATTAGTGATAGCGTCAGGAAACCAAACTAGTCTAGAATGATGCCTAAGTACATGGGCATTAAAAAACCGT
>JAAUYH010218625.1_pt1 | contig 10889 bp, 6 predicted proteins | sample 7278061 | NCBI WGS metagenome assembly JAAUYH01 (sample SAMN14350203, study PRJNA611818) | marine sediment metagenome | isolation source: surface marine sediment (0.6m) | place: French Polynesia: Moorea | collected 2018-08 | reverse complement strand
GCTCCTCGCCCTGCTGCTGGTCGACGCCGGCCTGGTCGTGTTGCACCTGCTGGACAACGTCGGCCCCTTCTGGCGCAAGGCGTTTCGCATGGACCAGGACAACAGCCTCGCCGAGTTCTTCCAGTATTCGAAAACCGTCGGGTCCGCCATCTGTCTCGGCCTGCTGGCCCGCCAGTTCCGGTCGATGCTGCTGTGGGTGGCCTGCGGCCTGGCCGTCTTCCTGTTCCTGGACGATTCGCTGCGCATCCACGAATTGCTCGGCGGGGGCGTCATCGGCGAGATGGTCACGGGCGAGGATTCGCCCGAGGGATATCACCTCGGGCAGATCTGGTACGCGGCGGCCGTGGGTGTGGTCGTGCTGGCGGTTTTCGTATTGGCGTGGCGCGGCGGTTCGCCCGTCGCGCGCCGGGTGACCGCCGGGTTCCTGGTATTCGTCGCCGCACTCGGTTTCGCGGCGGTGGTCATCGACTCGATTCCGACGACGCTCATCGATGCGCCCTGGTTCCGACCCGCCATCGGACTGGTCGAAGAGGTCGGCGAGCACCTGGCGATGACCGGCATGGTGTGGTGGTGCGTGAAGTCCTGGCTTACCCTAGGGCCGGGCCGCTCGGGCTCGAACACACTGTAAGGACCGCCGATGGCCGGCCTGTCGCGCCGCGACTTCCTGAAGACCTCCGCCGGTGGCGCCGCCGCGCTCACCATCGGCTTCTCGCTGCATGGCTGTGGGGGTGCGGCTGACGATCCGCTGTCACCCGATCCGTCGATCGGCGGCGAAGTCAACGCGTGGCTGGTCATCACGCCCGACGACCGGGTGACGGTGCGGGTGGCGAAGGCCGAGATGGGGCAGGGTGTGCTGACATCGCTGGCCATGATCGTCGCCGACGAGCTGGGCTGCCGCTGGGAAGACGTGCGCGCCGAAGCGGCCGACATCAACCGCAACCTGCGCAGCGACCGCGTGTACGGCAAGTTCCTCACCGACGGTAGCGCCAGCGTGCGCGGATCGCGCAAGCGCCTCAGGCGCGCCGGCGCCAATGCGCGCATGCGCCTCGAGCGCGCGGCGGCCGAGCGCTGGGGCGTGAGCGCGGATCGCTGCGAGGCCCGCGACGGGCGCGTACACGGTCCGGCCGGAGAAACGTTACGTTTCGGGGAACTGGTTGCGGCGGCCGCCGCCATTGCGATCGCGCCCGACGAACTCGTACTGCGCGACGCTGCGACGGGCATCGTCGGAACACCGACACCGCGCCTGGACGTGCCGGCCAAGGTGACGGATGAGGCGACTTTCGGCATCGATGTGCGTGTGCCCGGCATGCGCTATGCGGCCGTGCGCCACGGCCCGGTGCTGGGCGGTCGGGCCGCACGGGTGGACGACTCGGCGGCGCTGGCCATGCGCGGCGTGGATGCGGTGGTGACGCTCGATTCTGGCGTCGCGGTGGTGGCCGACAGCTACTACCGGGCGACCAAAGCGCTGGATGCGCTTGCCGTCGATTGGGAGCATGGCGAGAATGCCGGCCTCACAACGGCGAGCCTGCGTCGGCGATTCCTGGACGCCGCGCAGCAGCCCGCCGACGTCGCACGCGAAACCGGCGACGCTATGACCGCCATCGGCGATGCGGCGCAAACCGTCGAGGCCGTTTACGACGTGCCGTTCCTGGCCCATGCCTGCCTGGAACCCATGAACTGTACGGTGAAGATCGACGCCGATCGCGTGGACGTGTGGGTGGGCACGCAGGATGCGCGGGCGGTAGTGACGGCCGCGGCCGAAGTCACCGGTCGCGCGGAAACCGACATCCACGTGCACCAGCAGTTGCTGGGCGGCGGTTTCGGGCGGCGCATCAGCACCGATCACGTGCGCGAAGCGCTGGCGATTGCCCTGGCCACCGGTGGCCAGCCCGTGCAGCTCATCTGGAGCCGCGAGGAAGACATGCGCCAGGGCTACTATCGGCCCATGGCAGCCCTCAAGCTGGCGGCCGGCATCACCGACGCCGGCCGCCTGGACGGGCTGCTCGTCCGCGCCGTCACCGATTCGATCTTCGCTCGCCATCGCCCCGAGGCACTCGATGACGGCTTCGACCCGACGTCCTTGATGGGGCTCAGGGACATGCCCTACACGCCCGGGCACCTGCGCGTGGAGAGCCGCAAGCTCGCCAGCGGCATCCCCACGTGGCTCTGGCGCTCGGTCGGTGCGTCCCAGAACACCTTTGCGCTGGAGAGTTTTCTCGACGAAGTCGCCATCGCCGCCGGTCGCAGTCCCGTGGCGCTGCGCCGGGAACTGCTCGCCGGTCGTACCGACGCGCGCGCCGTGCTCGACGCGCTCGTCGCCCGCGCCGATCCGGATGCGCCGCTGCCCGAGGGTCGCGGTCGCGGGATGGCGCTGACGGAATACGCCGGAACGCTCCTGGCCCAGTGCATCGACGTAACGGTCGCGCCGGACGGAAAGCTGTCGGTCGACCGTGTGGTGTCGGTGCTGGATTGCGGCAACGTGGTCAATCCGCTCACCGTCGAGGAACAGATCGAAGGTGCGGTGGTGTTCGGGCTGTCCGCCGCCCTGTCCGGGCGCATCACGGTGGAAGACGGCCGCGTGGTGGAGGGCAACTACGACCGCTATCGCATGCAGGGGATGCGCGACTGCCCGGTTATCGAGACCCACCTCAACTTGAGCGGGGGTGACTTGTGGGGCGGCATCGGCGAACCGGGACTTCCGCCGGTGGCGCCGGCGCTGGTCAACGCCATCTACCGCGCGTGCGGCAAGCGTATCCGCTCACTGCCCGTCGAGGGCCACGACCTGGCCTGACCACGTTTCCGGCCGCCGGGGCAGACCATCGCGGATGTTCATCGCTGCCAGAAGGTAGACGTGAACAGAACGAGCAGCGTAAAGATCTCGAGGCGGCCGAGCAGCATGGCTGCCACGCACACCCACTTGGCGAAGTCGTTGACACCGGCGAAGTTGGCGGCCACGTCGCCGAGCCCGGGACCCAGGTTGTTCAGGCAGGCGCCGATCGCTGCGAAGGCCGTCACCTGGTCGAGGCCGGTCATCATCAGCAGCGTCATCATGATGCCGAACAGGATGACGTACACCGAGAAGAAGCCCCACACCGACTCGATGACCCGGTCGGGCACTGCACGCTTGGCGAGCTTGACGGGGATTTCCGCCGCCGGATGCACCAGGCGCACGATCTCGCGCAGGCCCTGCTTGTAGATCAGCAGCCAGCGGATGACCTTCATGCCGCCCCCGGTGGAACCGGCGCAGCCGCCGATGAAACTGACGAGGATAAGCACCACGGGCAGCGAACCCGGCCAGTCGGCGTAGTTGGCGGTGGTGAAGCCGGTAGTTGTGGCGATGGACACGGCCTGGAAGATGCCGCGCGTGAACGATTCGCCCAGGCTGCCGTATTCGCCGGTAATCACGAGGTAGACGACGACCAAGACTGTCAGCGTGAACAGTATCGTCACATAAGCGCGAAACTCCGGGTCCATCAGGTAGCCGCCGACGTTTCCCCGACGGAAGGCCAGGAAATGCAGCGAGAAGTTGATGCCCGCGAGGAACATGAACACCACGGTGATCATCTCGATCACGGTGCTGTCGAAATAGCCGATGCTGGCGTCGTGGGTGCTGAAACCGCCGATGGCCACGGTGCTGAAGCCGTGGCTGACGGCATCGAACAGGTCCATGCCCGCGGCCCAGAACGAGAAGATGCACGCCACCGTGATGCCGAGGTAGACATACCACAGCGCCTTGGCGGTCTCGGTGATGCGCGGCGTCAGCTTGGTGTCCTTCACCGGCCCCGGCGTCTCGGCGCGGTAGAGCTGCATGCCGCCGACACCGAGCATGGGCAGGATGGCGACGGCCAGGACGATGATGCCCATGCCGCCCAGCCACTGCAGCTGCTGCCGATAGTAGAGAATGCCCCTGGGCAGGGAGTCGAGACCGGTGAGAACCGTTGCACCGGTGGTCGTCAGCCCCGAGATGGACTCGAAGACCGCGTCGGTCAGGCGCATCTGCGGTGCGTCGCTCAGAAGCAGCGGCACCGCTCCGAACAGGCCCAGCACGGTCCAGAACGACGCGACCACCAGGAAGCCGTCGCGCAAGCGCAGCTCGCGCCGGATGTTGCGCACGGGAAACCACAGCAGCAAACCGGCAGTGGCGGTCGTGGCGACGCCGCCAAGGAACGCCAGCCAGCTGCCGTCCTGGTACCACAGCGACACACCGATCGGCGGCACCATGGTCAGGCTGAAGGACATCAGCAGTAGCCCGAGGATGCGCTGGACGACCGGACGGTTCATTTACGGTGCGGCGTACAGGATGCTAGACGAAGGTGACGCCGACCTGGAACAGCCGTTCCACGGCACCGATGTGCTTGCGTTGCGTAACGAACAGAATGACGTGGTCGTCGGCTTCGATCACCGTATCGTGATGCGCGATGATGACCTCGTCACCGCGCACGATGGCGCCGATGGTGGTGCCCGGCGGCAAGGGGATCTCCTCGATGCTGCGTCCCACCACCTGCGAGTTGTCACGATCGCCGTGCGCGATGGCCTCGATCGCTTCGGCGGCGCCGCGCCGTAGTGAGTAGACGCGGGTGACGTCGCCCCGGCGCACGTGCGCCAGCAAGGAGCTCAGGGTGATCTGCTGCGGCGAGATGGCGATGTCGATGGTGCCCGATTCCACCAGCTCGGCGTAGGACGGCCGGTTGATCAGGGCCATCACCTTTTTCGCGCCGAGGCGCTTGGCCAGCATGGCCGACAGGATGTTGGCCTCTTCGGCGTTGGTCACCGCGCAGAACACGTCGGCGCTGTCGATGCTCTCTTCGAGCATGAGCTCTTCGTCGGCGGCGTCGCCCACGAGCACGATGGTCTTGCCCACCAGCTCGGAGATGTGCCGTGCCCGCGCCCGGTCGCGCTCGATGATGCGTACCTGGTTCGTGCGCTCGAGGTTGCGCGCCAGGTTGAAACCGATGTTGCCGCCGCCGGCGATGACCACGCGACGCACCGGGTGCTCCAGCTTGCGCATCTCGCTCATGACGATGCGGATGTCCTTGCGGGCGGCGATGAAGAACACCAGGTCGCCCTCGCGGATCACCGTGTCGCCTTCCGGGTGGATGCTCTCGCCTTCGCGATAGATGGCCGCCACGCGGGTGTCGGTGTTGGGGATGTGTTTGCGCAGCTCGGACAGCTCCTGGCCCACCAGCAGCCCGTCGGCGCCGGCGGTGACGCCCACCAGTCGCACGCGACCGTCGGCGAATTCCAGCACCTGCAGCGCGCCGGGATACTGGATCAGCCGCTGGATGTACTCGGTGACCAGCTTCTCGGGGCTGATGCTCACGTCCACCGGCAGGGCTTCCTGGCTGAAGAGCTTCTTGTTGTCGACGTACTCGGTGGCGCGGATACGCGCGATCTTCGTGGGTGTGTGGAACAGGGTGTACGCCACCTGGCAGGCGATCATGTTGGTTTCGTCGCTGTCGGTGAGCGCGATGATCATGTCGGCATCGCGGGCGCCGGCGTTCTCCAGCACGTCCGGGTGCGCGGCGAAGCCCTGCACCGTGCGTATGTCCAGGCGGTCCTGCAGCTCGCGCAGTGTCTGGGCGTCGAGATCGACGATGGTGATGTCGTTGGCTTCTTCCTGGGCCAGGCTGTAAGCCACGGTCCTGCCAACCTGTCCGGCGCCGAGTATGAGTATTTTCATGGGGTATTCTTCGCCTTTCGCGCCGAGTCTACACCCGTTGGCCGTTCACCGCCCGGTTCAGGGGCCCGCCGCCTACAGGAGCTCGAGATTGGCGTACGCCAGCACCAGCCACTTGGTGCCCGCCGACTCGAAATTCACCTGCAGTCGGGCGTGCGCGCCCTGGCCTTCGTAGTTGAGCACCACGCCTTCGCCGAACTTGCCGTGGCGCACCCGTTGGCCGAGCTGCATGCCGCCGGACGGCTGCCGAACGCTGCTGTCCGGTCGACCCCGGCGCGGGCTGTACACCGGGCGGGAGATGTTGATGCGCGGCCGCACCTCCTCCAGCAGGTCCCGGGGCAGCTCGCCGATGAAGCGCGACGGCTGGCCATACTGGTCGACGCCGTGCAGGCGGCGCTGCTCGGCGTAGGTGACGTACAGGCGCTGCATGGCCCGGGTCGTGCCCACGTAGCACAGGCGCCGCTCTTCCTCCATACCGGCGGCGCTCTCGCTGCTGCGCCGGTGCGGGAATATGCCTTCCTCCATGCCGGTCATGAACACGAGGGGGAATTCCAGGCCCTTGGCCGAGTGCAGGGTCATGAGCTGCACGCAGTCGTCGCGATAGTCGCCCTGACCCTCACCGGCCTCCAGGGCGGCGTGGGACAGGAATTCCGGGAGCGGCTCCATCTCGTTCATTTCGTCGGGCTCGAAGCCGCGCGCCGCGCTGACCAGTTCCTCCAGGTTCTCGATGCGCGTCTGGCCGCGTTCACCGGCTTCCTTCGCATAGTGATCGATGAGCCCGCTGCGCTGGACCACGAAGTCCACCTGCTCGTGCAGCGACATGTGCGCCGTGTCTGCATCCAGCGCCTCGATGATCTGCATGAAGGCGAACACCGCGCCGGCGGCACGCCGAGGCAGTCCGTCGTTGATACGGGCTGCCGCCGCCTGCCACATGGAGGTGGTGTTGGCGCGGGCATAGTCGCGGATCAGTTCCACCGTACGCGCGCCGATGCCCCGCGTCGGCAGGTTGACGACGCGATCGAAGGAGGGGTCGTCGTCGCGGTTGGCGATGAGCCTGAGGTAGGCGAGCGCATCCTTGATCTCGGCGCGCTCGAAGAACCTCAGGCCCCCGTACACACGGTACGGCACGGCGGCGTTCATCAGCGCCTCTTCGAACACGCGGGACTGGGCATTGGACCGGTACAGCACGGCCACGTCGTTGCGCAGCTCGCCCTCGGTTACCCAGTCCTTGATGCGGCCCACAACGAAATCGGCCTCGTCGCGCTCGTTGTAACCGGCGTAGACGCGTATGGGCTCGCCGTCCTGGCCGCTGGTCCACAGGGTTTTTCCGAGCCGTGAGGTGTTGTTGGCGATGAGCGCGTTGGCCGCCTTGAGAATCGTGCCTGTCGACCGGTAGTTCTGCTCCAGGCGGACCAGGCGGGTGTCCGCAAAGTCCTTCTGGAAGCGGTGGATGTGCTCGATGCGCGCGCCGCGCCAGCGGTAGATCGACTGGTCGTCGTCGCCGACGACGAAGGGGATGCTCGACTTGCCGGCCAGCAGTTTGAGCCACTGGTACTGGATGACGTTGGTGTCCTGGAACTCGTCGACCAGCAGGTGCCGGAAGCGGCGGCGGTAGGATTCCAGCAGCCCGGGGTCGTTGCGCCACAGCTCGTAGGCGCGCAGCAGCAGCTCGGCAAAGTCCACCAGGCCGGCCCGGTCGCAGGCCTGCTGGTAGGCGTCGTAGATATGCGCCATCTGCTTGCGCACCGGGTCGTCGTCGATGCGAACGTCTGCGGCGCGCAGCCCTTCGTCCTTGTTGCGGTTGATGAAGCCGCGGATCTCCTTCGGGTCCCAACGCGACTCGTCCAGCTCCATGTTCTTGACCAGGCGGCGAATGAACCGGAGCTGGTCCTCGGCATCGAGAATCTGGAAGTTCTGCGGCAGCCCCGCCTCGGCCCAGTGGATGCGCAGCAGGCGATGGGCCAGGCCGTGGAAGGTGCCGACCCACAGGGCCGCCGCGGGCATGCGCAGCAGCTCTTCGATGCGCCCGCGCATCTCGGCGGCGGCCTTGTTGGTGAAGGTTACGGCCAGCAGCGCGTGGGGCGAGACGTTCTCGACCTGGATGAGCCAGGCGATGCGGTGGACCAGCACGCGGGTCTTGCCGCTGCCGGCACCGGCGAGCACCAGCACCGGCTCCGCCGGGGCGGTGACGGCTTCGCGCTGGGCATCGTTGAGGGGGTCGATGATGGGGGTGACGTCCACCGCGGGATTCTACCTCAGCCGCAAATCGGGGGGTCGGACCAAACGATAAGCTGCTATTCCAGATCCGAGACCCCTTAGAACGGCTTTTCAGCGGCTTAAATCCCCGTTCTGCCCACAGAAACAGGTTCTAAGGCAAAGCCGCGTTCGTGTCGGCAACCCCGTTTCCCTTAGATCCCATTTTTGACCCCTGAATCGCAATCTAAGCGCTGAAAACGGGCTTCTAAGGCGAAAATTGCTGCGTATATAGTGTATCCGTTGGTCCGACCCCTTGCGGTCCCCTTGCGGTCTCAGAACAACAGCATCAGCGTGGTGCCCTTGTCTGAACAGTCGATGGCGATATCGCCGCCGTGCGCTGTCATGATCTGGCGCGACAGGCTGAGGCCAATGCCGCTGCCGTTGCGCTTGGTGGTGAAGAACGGTACGAACACCTGGTCCTTCACCTTCTCGGGGATTCCCGGGCCGTTGTCGGTCACTTCAATGAGCACGCGCCCGTAGTCCAGCCGCGCCGTGATCCGTATGCGCGGCTCGGGGCTGTCGACGACGGCGTCCGCGGCGTTCTTGATCACGTTGATGAGCACCTGGTCCAGCAGGTTCGGGTCGGCCTGGACCTGCAGGGAGTCAGGCGTCACGTCGAGGCTGACATCGATGCCGGCGGTCTGATCGCGCAGCAGCGTGACCACGCTGCCGATGGCAGACGCGACATTCACCCGGACCAGGTTCGGCTCCGGCACCTTCAGCAGTTCGCGGTAGCTGGCGACGAAGTGCATGAGCCCGTCGCTGCGACGGGCGATGGTCTCGATGGCATCCTTGAGATCGGCCTGCGAACCCGGCTCGTCCACCATGGCGCCGCAGGTGTGCGCCAGGGAGCTGACGGGCGTCAGCGTGTTCATGATCTCGTGGGTCAGCACCCGGATCAGGTTGCGCCAGGCGGTGGACTCGCGCGCGGTAAGTTCGCCGGACAGGTTCTCGATGGAGTACAGCCGCTCGGTTTCGCCCTCCAGGCGTATCTGCGACACGGACACGCGCAGTTCCGCGGGCACCTGTCGCAGGCGCGTTTCGAGCAGCTGCTGCTGCCCGGGCTCGATGCGCCGCATACGATCGGGCAGGTCCGGGTCGAGCACCGCGAGGTCGTCCAGCCGGGACAGCGCCGTAATGCCGGTGAGTCGCCGCGCGGGGTTGTTGACCAGTCTCAAATTTCCGTCGGCGCGCACGGCGATCAGCGGCACCGGCACGTGCTGGACCACGGTCTGGAGGTAGTTCGCCTGCAGCTCCCGCTGGGCCCGCGCGTCCTGGAACTGCTGCAGTATCCGATTGAAGGCCGTCTTGAGCTCCGCGTCGACGTCATCGGCAACGAAGCGCCGCGTGAAGTCCTCGAAACTGATCGCTGCGAAGAACTCCTCCAGCGTGTCGACGTGGCTGGCGACCGAGTGCACCAGGCCGATCACCTGCAGCACGATGACGACGCCGATGACCGCCGGAACGGCGATGTGCGAGGTGATCACCAGGGTGTAGCCCAGGCCCAGGCAGGTAACGGTGAGCAGGATCACCTGGGCAATGACCGCCAGGCGAAATCGCTGCCGGTGGCGTTGCTTCACAGGCCGAATTTCTCGATGCGCCGGTACAGTGCCGCACGGGTGATGCCGAGTGCGGCCGCGGCGTGCGAGATGTTGCCGGATGCTCGCTCCAGTGCCAGCGTCACCAGCCGGCGCTCGTTGGCCTCGAGGTCCAGCGACGACGGTTCGTGAGCCGCCGATCCGGCGGCGATGCTGAAGTCGGACGGACCCAGGGTGTCGCTGTCGGACAGGATGAGGGCGCGTTCCACGGCGTGAGACAGCTCGCGCACGTTGCCCGGCCAGCGGTGTCCGGCCAGTGTCTCGAACGTTTCCGCGGAAACGTCTTTCGCATACAGGCGGTACTTGCGCGCGTGCACAGCGATGAAGTGCCGGACCAGGTCCGGCAGGTCCTCGAGCCGGTCGCGCAGCGGCGGCAGGCGCACCTCGATGGTGTTGAGCCGGTACAGGAGGTCCTCACGGAAGTCACCGGCCGCCACCATCTCCTCCAGCGGCTGGTTCGTCGCGGCGATGAGGCGAACGTCGACCGCGACGGGCTGGTCGCTGCCCAGCGGCACGACTTCGCGCGATTCCAGCACGCGCAACAGCTTGGCCTGCAGCGGCAACGGCAGATTGCCCACCTCGTCCAGAAACAATGTGCCCCCGTGCGCCGCCTGGAACCTGCCGGAGCGGTCGCTGACCGCGTCCGTGAACGCGCCTTTGCGATGGCCGAACAGCTCGCTTTCGAACAAGGTGGGCGCCACCGCACCCAGGTCCACCGTCACCAGTGCCTTGTCGGCCCGCTGCGACTGGCGATGCAGGGCCTGAGCGATGAGCTCCTTGCCGGTGCCGTTCTCGCCGCGCACCAGCACGTTGGCGTCGGTGGGTGCCACGCGCGAAACGACGTCCATGACCCGCGCCATCGCGGGCGCCCCGGCAATCATGTCCGGCAGCGGGCTCGGTGTGCCCAGCGCGGTGAGCGTTGCGCGCGATTCCCGGAGCGCCGTTGCGACGCTCAGCGTGGCCACCAGTTTTTCGTTTTGCCAGGGCTTGAGCACGAAGTCGGCGGCCCCTTCACGCATCGCCCGCACCGCGGTGTTGAGGTCGCCGAAGGCGGTCATCAGGACCACCACCGCGTCGGCGTCGAGCCCGCGGATGCGCCCGAGCAACTCCAGGCCCTCGGTGCCGGTGTTGCGGCCGATGGCGAAATTCATGTCTACCAGGAAGACGTCGATGCGTTCACTGGCCATCAGCGTCTCGACCTTGGCCGGGTCGGCCGTGGTCAGCACGCGAGCAAAGTGCTTGCGCAGCAGCAGGCGGGCGGCGGTGAGCACATCGTCGTCGTCATCGACGATGAGCAGGGTGGCGGCGTGTGTCATGGCCGGACTTTAGCGCGCCGGGTGTTCGAAATCGACCACCCG
>JAAUYH010083667.1_pt1 | contig 10889 bp, 4 predicted proteins | sample 7278061 | NCBI WGS metagenome assembly JAAUYH01 (sample SAMN14350203, study PRJNA611818) | marine sediment metagenome | isolation source: surface marine sediment (0.6m) | place: French Polynesia: Moorea | collected 2018-08 | reverse complement strand
GCATGAACGTAACCAAATATCTTCGCGGGATAGCCAGTATAATACTGTTCCGTGGTTAAGAAAACTGAAGAGCTGCATTTGCGTTACAGATATTTTTCGGCCTAGAGTATGTAAGGAGGCATGGAAAGGAGGGACAGTTAACTCACTCCGAGTAAACTTTCAACCTTTTGCTTGTAGAAGTTCGTTTTCAGCTTTGTGCCAAAAATTGATACTACAGTGTATCTGTGTTAAATATCAGCAGAAGATCTTCTCAAGGAAATCTTTAAACAATACTCCTATGAATTGTATTTGTATACTATTTCAATTTCCGTTCTGCAATCCATTCAGCAAATGATTAATTTCCTGTCGAATAATATTGCCTTGTATTAGCGTTTTTGATAGCAGAACTGTATTTTCGTTGTAATTAATCAAATTTTATGCAATATAACAATATTTGCTTCTTATTTTCTGCATTTGGTTCTTTTCCAAGTTTCATGAACTAGTTCTATGCGCAAAAGCTGTCTGTATTTCTATTCGAATGGAAACTATGCATATCATTTTTTAGGCACTTTTACGTGGCTTTATTTACTTTCCAGCCCATCCCATTGCCGCACTTCTGGGCTAGCAGGATTCCTTATTTTCAACCTGCTGATGTAGAAGCGAGATAGAGAATTACAGTATTGAAATATTAATGGCTCACCCAGTCAACTTTTTAGAATTTGAGATAAACCAACTCACTGAAACATGCTAACCGCGCAATTGTACTGTCAAATATTGTGTACGCTACGCGTTGTCACAACTGAATTAACGCCATTATAATGAATGCTAACATCTCAATATTTACCGCGAAATATCAAATATCTATTTTCGGCCTAAGTTTTGACGAGAAAAGGATGCGCCTAATCTCCCCCAATTTTTCAAGCCCTTTTCTAAACACGTAGAAAAAATCTAGTCGAAGTTTCCTCGAATTCGACAAGCCATATTTAGCAATCATCGGCAATCCCATTGAAAATCATGTATCCTTGTCAAATGCATTAATCTGTTATCAGAAACTCATATCGCTGCTTTGCATTGAGAGTTCAACTCTCTTCCTTAAGTTTTTCTGTATCCGCTAAGAATCTTCTCCTGGACCGATGAGCTATAGCCTTTTACCAAGACGAGCAGTGTGTTGTGTGTTCTGCAGAGTCACAAGATGAAGCTCGCTCGCACGAAAGCCTGTGCTCAATTCAACAAAGCCTCCTGCGGGGCGCCTCTTGTTCGAGAAATAGATTAAGTTTAATTCTGATGGATGTTACCTATTTTCGTTACTTCCTGTGTCTTGACACAGCTTTCATTTGAACTTCGGAACAATAGTTGGCACGGTTTGGCGCAAAGCTTGATTGATGCAACATCCATATGCATGTTCTAGCGCAACGATCATTAGTGCGCCTGCTGTTATAATGCGCTGATAAAACAACTGCTAACAGTTCACGCGGTCGTAATTGCTTTCATTGCCCCCAAATTGAGAAAAGAAGTGAAAATGTCTCAGATCTTAAGAAGAAAATAGTGTTTCTATGTTAAATGAATTATGGCCAAGTACCTTTTGATTCATTCGTAATGCAAATTGAGAATCGATACAAGACATTTCAATACCATCAAAAATATTTTGAACAGATCCGCTGTTGATTTTCTAAGGAACGGACGAATCAGGACAACTAAATAACACTGTGCTTGCGAAAACTTTCAACCCGGCCTGCGTGAAATTTTCTACGTTGGATTACCTTCAGAGCACTTTAATACTCGTATGGACTACTATAGTCTGAGTTTTATGTTCACATAGCGGTCAGACCCTGTCTGCAAATTTTGAATTTCTAACTTACGTTTGGCTATTCGGCATGACCTTGTGCTGATGCACGGTCTTCATGCATATTTGCTTTTCCGTTTTGTGGATGCTGAGATGTGAGCGGATTGAATCCTTCCATTAAGTGGATACAAAGTAATGTGTCGTCATAAAACCTGATTTTCGACAACATCGCTTTTCATATCGAAATACGAAAGCGTTGAGCATTTCAAAAAGCATAGTTTGTATGTTGATCCAAATTAATACTAGACTTCAGTATTGGGTAATTGAACCAGATTTTAGGTAATTCCTGAGTTTCTAATAGACTAAACTTTCAACCTTTTTCACTATGGACACCTGTTTCCATAAGGTGCATTACTTCAACCGCTCGAATTGGAGCGTGATCTGGTAATTGGAACACCGAATGTACTTCTCGCGCACTAAAGGAACGCTCATCTGCTACATCTCTGGCAGTTGTGCACTCTTATTTCATTTCGCTTCAGGTATTCTCCTTAGCCATCCTTATCTTTAGTTTCTTTACGTTCTCATATTTTCTTTTAACCAATGGACTACAGTAATTTACTCGTAATCCAGATGACGCTCAAGCATTTTCTACAATGTTCTAGATACTTATTAATAGCTCTAGATACTTCTAAAAAGTTCTAAATACATCTACATAGTTTTGGATGATTCTGCAAATTACAGGTTCTTTTGGAAACTTCTTATCGTAAATCCTAGATACTTCTAGATTCTCTTCGATTTAAATCATGTAACTGTCTTGTAAGCAGCTATTTGCTCCACCTAGTACAAAAACAGATGTCAAATAGTGAATTTGGGAGCAACCTTCGATCCTATGATCTACTAGTTAAGTTCATCTTTTTTCTTAACTCTTGAAACTATCTCGAACCACACACTAGTCCCTTCTTCAGGCGAAGACTTGTAGATTCCGGTGCAGATTCCGATTGCATCAAAGGACTCAGTGTGATGACCCTTTCGTCATCTTTTCCTGTAGAACCCCTCCTCCATCTGTTGAATCAACTTCGGCCTCAGCTGTCAGCACTGCACCTTAAGAAACTTCCATTTTCTCGTAGACCGCCATATGCTGGATGCTCCACAAGAATTCATTGCTTAGAAATCGACTGTTACCATTTCGATTCGCATTCATCAATGCTCCAGTGACACGAGGTATTGATTAGTTTTAAAAGCAGTCAAAATTTTCGAAGATCTGGCACTGCGACTCCTTCATAAATTAATAGGCCGCTGAGTCCACTTATTCGTACCGTATATCCACATAAACCAACATCATTTGATATTGGTATACCGTATTCAATCATGATGTAACGCAGTACTTGAGACCTATGTCTACTGGGTTCAATTTTTACATATTCACCTTGACGCCGATGACATCAATTAATGAAAGGGGATAGCAATTCAAGGCATCCGCCATCCCCGTAATACACATGAAATTCAAATGCCTAAGTCCAGACACTATACCACACTTCGCTTGCAAAGCGCATCAGTCCTGAATTAGAATGAATAGATCATTGAGAGAAGTCGGAATTATGGAATTCAATCCTGAATGAGCCTCAGCAGTAAAAAATAAAGACGATATCTCAAAGATAAGCACATCAGTACTGTTGTTTGCTAAAGATTTTCTAGCCTTTCGACTACTTTCAAGGTTCCAAGCCCTTAACTCAACTTGATCGTAGACGATAATAGCAGATACTAGTGCAAACACTGGACGATTTCAATGATAACACAGCAATATTCGAAGCACGACCCTGATATAACATATTTATTCTGCAGTTTTGATTGTTAGACGTTGATCTGATATTGCCATTGTGAGTACAGTTCAAATCAATCCTATTCTGATTTCCGAAACAATAACGGTTACGTAGCCGAAATCTGTTTATTGTGATTAATAACCGGCTACTGCTGTACCATAAATCAATCAAATAAATCATTTATTTGATACTTTAATATTTGCCCCTGGGTTGATTTTTTAACATCTCTGCAATGTTGTAGGAAGTCAACAGCTTCTATTTTCAGGGTCAGAGTCAAATCGGTAGTGCGCGTTGTGAAGGCCGGTGAATTTCTAATTTCCTAACTAGATCAATTTGTAAACTGTTAGTTGAACGAATTCAACGGAGAAGTATTTAACAATTTAGAAGTACTTGCAAGACGATACATTACGCAGATCCCTCTTCTTCATCTATTTTGAATTAACTGGGTTTCTGTTTTGGGTTTGATGACGCATGCAATAAGAAGGAGGGGTACTGGACACTCCAACGTACGATATTTGCTTTATTTATATGAGTACTAATCTCACTTCGACTTCAGGCAAGAATCTAACTTTTCTGAACCTACTTCAAAAACTGAATAATACGTTTCTCAGAAGGATCGATTGCTATTGGATTACTCATTTAACGACAATAACACGTGCAGAAATGAACTAAAATAGTTGTACCTGATTTTGCAAACATCGGATCAATATAGATTCTAGTTGAAATGGATAATTCAAACAACAGGCTGTTTTATAATCCAGAAAGAAAGACGTATTGTAGGATTTTCAAAAAAGCCGTTTTTAGTGCCAATTGTTGAACTGTCGGTTATTTGTCATCGGGAGAAAGAATGCGAAGTTAATTTTAATCCGAAAGATTAATCAGTGTTTTGCCTTGAAGCTTCTTTATGGTACATTCATTGTTTCTCCTCTCACTTTTTTGTTTTTCTTTTTATTTTCCAAGACAAAATGGATCATCAATAAATTTTTAATTTTTTGTAAGACCTTGACATTGTAGATAGATCATTTTGTAAAACAAATATACGAGCTGTAACCTTCTGATCGAGAAGACTTTTGACTGTCGCAGAGAAATACCCAAGGTACAACAAATTGGATATTGCGGTATTGACAGAGCAAATCATGTGATTTGGATCCCTTGAGTGATACAGAGCAACTACTTTTACAATCATCTCGAAGAGAAAAACATCAATTATCCAAAATTATGTTGAAAATTTCGATAATCTGTCCGAGATTATCAATCGATTGAAAAAAGTAGGCTCGCAGAACGAAATGGGCACTCCAAACCAGCGAAGCATTGAATAATCAAATAGGAGCTTTACTCAGCAACAATAAAATCTGAAGATAGTCTTGAGAGATAGAAGCTAAAGAGAATGGTTAAAGCACCCATAAAAAACCAATGTAACTCCAATATTTTGTTGTTCGAAAAAACTGAATCATTTCGTGAACATAATAAACGGAAGGTTTGTTATATTAATTAAGGAATTTCTTCGAATTACTGTACCTGAAAATACAATCAACAATTTGTGAAAGATTCTTTTGAACACCAGCTGGTTTTATCGTACCACTTAAATTTAACAATCATTTGATTTAATGTCCTCACTCAATCCGGAATCATCGAATCCAAATCTATAAATCTGCAGAAATTAGTAGTATATTGCTTGTAAAGAAAATATACTGCATTTTGGATTGCAATTCTATACGAAAATTGAAGAAATTTAATTGCAAGCTAGTATTCCATAACTGAAAAAATAGAGAATAAATAGAATAATACATTCACTGAATTTTCTTTCTTTTCGATTCCCTAACTTTCGCAAGATGATCGTAATATGCTCCATGAAACTTCAATTGTGCTTTGTGCAATAAGTTTAACGTTGCCAAAAAATTCAAACATAGCTCACTGTTCAATATATTGCGCAAATTACTGTAGATTTCTCCGAAGATTTAGATAGATTTAGCGAGTATTTTTAAAGAGAATATTGAAACTGCTAATGATTTTAAATTTTTCGATAGTCATAGCATGAAAGAAACCGTGATCCCAACTATAGGAAGGGTTTGGATGAATACAAACTTATTTATTGTCGACTGATTTTTTTGAATTTATCAAATCAAATATTTTCGGACATATCCATTCTACGTTAACGCATAAGTACTGACTTGACGGAATAGAGAGATAATTCGTGGCCGTTGCCCTATTTCATCAACTGTACTCGCCACAGGATTCAATTTAAAGTCTTTTATTTATTTATGTGGAATAATTTCTATTTATTATAGCTTAATCTAGTTAAAAGTGTAATCAGTTTGCTCGTAGAAACTGTTTTTTCTTCAGAATACCATCAAGGAATACTCTTTTTGAATTATTCGTTTCTGATTTTATGTTTGAAATAAGTTATGAACATCAATGAAAAGAAAATCCCCCTCAAATAGTGAATGGTAATTAATTTTTCAAGCCATCTCAGAATTTGTTGATTGACAGATTTCTATTAAATCCGTGCAATGTTAACTGCTGCCAAATAGATACTCAAGTTTTCGTACATCTTATGGTGAATTTTGAATGAAACAGAAAACCACACTAGAATTTACTATCTGTGCGACTAAAATCCTTTAATTATAAGCCAAATCACAATTTGTATTGAAAATTCCTTGAATACTTTTTTCTAGTTTTCAAGTATCTATTTGCTATATAGTATGTAGTTCCCAAATTGATCTGATTCTATCCCGCTGGAATTGTGGATCCTTTTGCGTATCGGTTGGTGCTCGTGTCCGATGTCCTTGCGACGTGTTATTGTTTTGACTACTGTGCTTTGGTTGCTGGTGGCGACTAATCCTGATGCGTCTTCATTTAACGATTACCTTTCCGAACATGCGAGTAATTCCCGTCGTGTTCATCGAACTGAGCGTTGTACAGTACATGATGGTACTTCTGTATGTGTGCGGCATCGTCGCGCGTTTTCTCCGCTCAATGCCTTCCTCAAATCTCTCTTTGCTGCGCACGGAGTTTTGAAAACTGAATCATTTTCGACCTACCCTTCAGCACGTTCGGGTACGACTCCCGTCTTACGACTCGAACTAGTCGATTGTGCAATTTTTTCCGTCGCGCGAACTCCTGCTACCAACATTCATAATGCACCGCATTTATTTTTTGGCGCATTTGGTCGTTGGATTCCCGCACCTTCTCTTCGTGCATTTCTATCCGACGCTTCGCTTCGTTCTCTACTGCGGGCTGTACAACGAAGTGATGCGCGTAGATTCTACGAACGTATGCGAGGTTCATCGCGTCTTCAAGAAGGGGCATTGCCAGGTCGGCCGTGGGAGTGGTTACTTGCATTGTTCGCTATGGTTGGAGTTGGGTGGCTACTTTTCCCAGATCGTGCAGCTGCTCATCTCACGCTTACTTGGGAAAATGTAAGACACTCTGGAAATTGGTGGTGCATGGTATTCTTTCATTTATCTCATGGTGGCTCATTATTGCGACTCGGTAGGACAGTGGTTCTTGTCGCATACCTTCCACCGGTGTTAATCCGGAAACGAATATTAACACTATCAGATTTATATGGAGTTGTCTTAACAGGGTCAGCGTTATCAACCGCGCTCGGGATGCTGGTGCTGGCTCGAAGATATGTTTACGGAGCGCGCGCGTCGACACCGCGGACAGCACTGGAAATCAATGGAGGGGGAGGGTGTGTATACGCGTTGCTGGTTGCGGCATGTTTATCCCCAAGAGGTTACAAGCAATTAGCGGGCGGCTTGATGCCATTTCAAATTCTTATGTTCAATATTGCATTCGATGCTGTTTTTCTCGCTGGTCAGAAGTGTATTGCCGATTACACTGCACATACCGGAGCTGCCTTGGGTGCATGGCTTTTCTGTTTCATTTCCGCGTTACGGTGATGTTAACGTTCAAAAGTGAGCAATATTAGAACCAGTCAGTCATCGTCATGCGCTGTACAGTGCAGTGATTTGTGCTGTGTGGATTGGTGAATCCAATTGGCTTGAGTTGAATTTATTCGAGTGTAGTCGTCGAGTCAAATCAAATTGAGTCAGTTTGACTCGAACCGAAGACAATTCTGAGCTGAAAAGAATCGACTAGGAAGATCACAGCACCGTACATTGTAACTTGAGTAGGTCAACATTCGAAGCTGACTAAAAATGAACATTACAGTAAAAAGGGTTGACAAATCGGCGTAAATACCTGCTACATTGTTCCTTCTGTATCGAAGTACGGTATCAACGAACCGAATAATGGGTACTTACCAAAGAAGAATCGTACAGAAGTTATCTGTCCTCAATCCGGTGCGACTTGTCGTTCGAGACGTTTCGCATTTACATCAACATCATGAAGCCATGAAAAACATTAAAGGCATTGGCGAAACACATTTTGAGTTGGAAATAGTCAGTGCATCGTTTTCGGGAAAATCTCTACTGCAGAGACAGCGACGTGTGTATGGATTACTAAGAGATGAGCTAAATGAGCATGTGCATGCGTTGTCGATGAAAACCAAGACGCCATCTGAAGATGCTCCCGATCCCACTTGTACTTCAACTGATTAAAATGTTTGAGGTTTGATTTACGTAGCAGGTTGCCGACCAGCATGTATCTTGTTGTGCCAATAATCTTACTTGCTACCGTACTCATTTTCGTGTCCTTCACATAGTTATGTTGAACACGACCTCTGCCGAACTTCACACAGATCGCTGTTCTCTTGGAGACTATTCCAACCGCTACAAGGATTACGTAAAACTTTAATTTACATTTTCTTTATTTCCTATTTTAATCGTGCAGTATTCTTAAACTGCTACAGTGCCGTTCTTGAAATTGGCCGACCGTGAATCAGCCTCGTGTTTCGAGTTCGGCGATGGAGCCGTCTGCAATGGATCGATATCGTGCACTTCGACAAGAGGTAGACTCCTTGTATGCACGATTAGGTCAAGTGGATTCAGATCGAAGCGAACACGACCTCGTTCTCAAGCAACTGCGCTCTTTAGATGGTGCTCGACGATGTTGGCATCAGGTTGGCGCTGTGCTTACTGAGAGGACTGTTGCTGACGTTGTTCCTGTACTAGAAAGCACAAGAGAGAAGCTTCGGGCTACTGTAGAACGATTAACCTCGGCCGTGACAGATCGAGAGAAATCTTTGGTTGAGTTGTCACGCAAACTGGGTGTTTCAGCTGGTGCTGCGGCTGCCGGCACTGCTTCAGGAGGTATTGAGTCCCAAGGCTCCTGTAAATCTGGGTCCAAGTGCTGTTCGTAGCATTAGGAATCTATTCGGAACATCATTCCCACCTAAACGCAGTCGTTTTCTCCTACTTGTAAAAAAAAGTTATGCCTTAAAGTGAAAATTGCTCGTGTACTATGTGCCCATGTGATGACGCACAACTCGGAAAGAGAGAGAGAGAGACACACACAGACAGACAGGCAGAGACAGCAAGCATAGATGGAAAACTTTTTTTACATTGTTAATAGACGACGGTCCTGTCTGAGTGAGAGCTCAACTGAAAGGCTAACTAGATATGGCTAAGCTAGGTGAAGGAGAATAGTAGTGCAGTTAGCTATAAGCATCATGCTCTGGGTTCGGTTCTGCAGTACGACTCAATAGTTGTTCAAGCGCATCTGAGTGGGTTTGCATCGCTTGACTAAACGAGACCACGCCGTGTTGTTGCACTGAGGGTTGTAACTGCAAAGGTAATGCAGCTGATGTCGAGCTGCCACCCGCACCATACGCCAGATGCCCGTTCAACAAACCACTTGTTGTCGTCGCGCCTGTCGGTGATGTCAAATCGATCGGCGACCACAGCGCATTATTATTGAACGCAAGAGGTACAAGCGAAAACGGTCCCTCCGCAAGCGGCTGTGGCGGTGACTCTGCTACACCAACATTGACGCCGAGATCATTGGCCACGAACGAGCCATAATTTGCACTTCCGAGATCGAACGTCAAGCCTGTTTGTGGGTGTGGATTGATTGATGCGAGAGCCTGAGCATGCACTGCGGCATTTGTAACTGCAGTGCTTGCTTGTGCATGGAACGGAGTTTGTGAGCTGCTTGCTAGGCTTTCACTTGTGTGAGACTGCTTTGAATCGACAGGAACCAAGTTAAGCGTATCAGCAGATGGTTCTGGTAGGAAGTTTGTATGTTCAAACTTTTCTGGTGTTGTGCGTGGCGTTGTGTCTGCCGATGATGCGGAAGGAGGTGGTGGCGGTGGTGGCGGCGGTGACGTTTGTGGTGCTCCAGGTGGCATATGCTGTTGTGTTTGGTGTAATTGATGTAATTGATGGAGCTGCGATTGCTGGGCATCGACACGATGTTGTTGCAGCTGCGGCTCCGGTTGAGGACGTTGAGTCCTTCTATGCTGATATAGCTCCGGTTGCTGCTGCTGTTGCGCACGAGCATCGTTGTTCTTGTTTCGCGAATTCGAAGGATTCCATACGAATCCGAGCGAGCATAAACGCTCTTCTCTTGCCAAGCTAAGCTTTCCTTTACGCTTACATTGTCGTTGTGTGTTCACCCACCACCCAAGTTCACCTTCATTGAATGGCACACTCGCATGACCTCGTTCTTTCGCCCATTGACACAATCGTTTAAATTTGTCTTCCCAATCTGCTTCCGCAGTACTCCATGTGAAGCCGAGATTATTAAGAGCGTCGATTTTCTCTTGCGACAATTTCCCTCGTTTACGAAGTTGTCTTTGCTTCGACACCCATGTACCAAGTTCACCTTGGGCAATTGGTACAGCACAATGGCCATGAACACGCTTCCACTCAGTGAGTCGACGATATCGCTCTTCCCACATAGCAGTTACAGTGTTCCAAACAAATCCGATATTATTCAAAGCTTGTTCACGTCCTGGGTCAAGTTCTGGTAAGACAAAAAGTGTTGAGTATTAGCGTCATATGGAGACTGAGAAAGAAAGAAAGAAATAGATCAAACGTACTACCGGAGCGTTTGAGTTCACGTTGCCGCGCTACCCATCGTCCGAGTGCGCCTTCAGCCTTTGGAACGCAAGTATCACCCCGTTCGGCACGCCATTGAAGAAGTTCTTCGTAACGTCCTTGCCAAGTAGGATTTGGAGGAGCTCCACCAGGGGAAGGAGCGGACATGTTGGGAGGAATTGAAGACAAAGTGTGGTTGAGATTCAGATTCAGATTCACATCAAGGTCAAATGACATAGAGAAAAAAAGAAAGCGAGACGCGATGAGCAGCAGAAGAAGAAGCTCGAAAAACGGAAGAGAGACAACGACGACTGATGGAACAGATGAAATAATCGAAGGCTCGGGGACATGATTGTTTAAAAG
>JAAUYH010153339.1_pt1 | contig 10890 bp, 6 predicted proteins | sample 7278061 | NCBI WGS metagenome assembly JAAUYH01 (sample SAMN14350203, study PRJNA611818) | marine sediment metagenome | isolation source: surface marine sediment (0.6m) | place: French Polynesia: Moorea | collected 2018-08 | reverse complement strand
CCTGCAGTCGCAGATACCATGGCAACTCCACTCATTCCAACCCAAAACCACAACCAACGTCCTGATTTCCCTTTTTGGGTATTTCTTGTACCCATATTGGAAGTGCTAGCCGAATGCTTATCCTGCGCTGAGCTTTTGTGAATAGTCACTTATTTCCTCACACTTACTGATAGATATGGTCAAATTACAAACCAATTTAATGAATCAACCCATAATAACTAACTACTAATTATCAGTGGTAAATTTCCCACTTCCGTGTCAATCAAAACACTTATAGCAGTATTTCTATTATTTTTTCTATGAATCCGGAGATGTTGTGATGTTTTATTAAAGTATGACAATTCTTACTCACATTTGACTAAATTTACACTCTTGTACTATCACTTTTATTGCATTTAAGTCAGTATTTTAATCAATGCCTATAAAAAACACCTACAATAAATTTTAAATGTTAAGACCTTAAGTAAAGGTTAGGACAAATACTTACCTAATATTTGATCGGCAAGCTGGCTAAATCCTGGCAAACCTTTATATTTGTTTTTAGATATTCGGAGCATTAACCAAATACTAACCAAAAAATAACTAGAAGTAAAAAAGCTATTGAGAATAAGCAGACGTACAGCAAATAAATTTGAGTTTAAGGATGCTGTTCCACTTGCTAGGAGAATATACCCCATAACCCATGTAAGGGCTAAAGTCACTGATAGTCTACTGACACTAAGCTTTTCCCTGCTACCTTGTTTGTGATAAAGAGTCCATAAAGATGGGAAAAAACCTATGACGGGAATTAAATATAAAAGTAAATATTGGGAAGGATATGATGTATCGTTGGTGTTATGAGCCCTGTTTGCACTTTCTGTATGGTTCATTTCTAAGTATGTAATTATAAATTAGGGGAATTATTAATCTAAAATGAGTAATGAAAAATTTATCTGACAATCGTAACTTATAAAAAAGAGTTGTAAAAAAGAAATTTATTTCGTTGTATCCCGCAATCAGCAGATGCAGACAGGTAAGCTCCTCCAATGGTGGCAGACACTTACGCCGATAGTACGAATAGCCGCAGCTACTTTATTAACGCCGCTATTAGTACTTAATGGCTGGGCACTTTTAGCTATTTTCAACTATTTTCATTCCTTAATTGTTATTTTAGTCGGAGCATCAGTTTTAGCGTTTCTGCTTAACTATCCCGTTAGCTGGTTGGAACGTCAAGGTGTTAGGCGAGAACCGGTAGCAATCTTAGTATTTTTGATTGCCTTATCAATTTTATTGGCATTAGGTGTGACCCTTTTCCCCTTGGCTTTAACCCAAGCACAGCAACTTGTTGCTCGACTACCAGATTTGATTGATTCTGGGCGTTCGCAACTAATGATGCTAAATGAAAAAGCAGATAGTTTAGGATTACCTCTAAATTTAGATGCTTTAGTAGTACAAATTAATGACCGCGTTAAAGGAGAATTGCAGGCGATCGCCGGACAAGTTTTGAATTTGGCAGTAATTACGGTCACAAGTCTGCTAGATTTTGTTTTGACAATGGTCTTAACTTTTTATCTTTTACAGCATGGGGGTGAGCTTTGGTCTAGTTTAATATATTGGTTACCTACAAAATTTCGCGAGCATTTTTCCGAAACTATCCGCTTGAGTTTTCAAAACTTCTTTATTACTCAACTGATACTATCGGTTTGTATGGCATCAGCACTCATTTCTACTTTTTTATGGCTGAAAGTACCATTTGGTTTATTGTTTGGTTTAACAATTGGCTTGATGGCGTTGGTTCCCTTTGGGGGAACTGTGGGTATTGCTGTGACAACTTCCCTTGTGACTTTGCAGGATTTCTGGATGGGAATGAGGGTTTTACTAGCAGCAGTTATTATTCAGCAAATTCTGGAAAATCTAATTGGACCCCGCATCTTAGGTAGTTTTACGGGTTTAAATCCAGTTTGGGTAGTTATTTCAGTTTTGTGTGGAGCTAGAATTGGTGGGCTTTTAGGTGTTGTTGTTGCTGTTCCAATAGCTGTGGTAATCAAGTCTATCTTAACTTTTTTACGTCCAATACCTACTGATAGTGTTGACTCAACTGAGGAGATTGTGGAGGGTCAACCAAATCAAGTATCAGTACCATTAAGATAGTCGCAACCCCGATATCAATAGATTCGTTACTTAATTAACAAAACAAGTACTCGATTTATATTCATACAAATTTATATTCACACAGAACAGCTGTTTGAGTAATTTAAAATTTGTCTTTGGCTTAATGTATTTGCTGTTGAAATATTTACTGCAAATATATTTGCTATAAACAAAATTCATAGCTTAAAAATACACCCAATTACAGAAAATGAATATTCAAGGAAAGTAAATTTTCTCCCATTGAATTTTCAAACATTAGGTTCAACTATTGAGCCCATGAATAATAAACTTCCCGTTTTGTTATCCCTAATTGCGTAGAAGAAGGGACGATTAACGACCATGTTAAATGGCTGTTCTTGTGAGGCAGAAACCCGGGTAATTCCGACAGAAGTAGTAGCTGCTGCTTCTGTACCTTCCTCGTTAACTTCTACAAAAGTTTTATGCTTCACTTCAGAAATGGCAAGATTATTTCCCATATCAGAAAAATTTGCTTTCTCTGTGAAAGCTTCCCTCATTCCCAAAGCACTTAATGTTTTGTTGAGAGTAATATCATACTCTGTCTTAAAACGTGGTAGACGAATCGAACCTTGTCGCTTCTGAAACTGGGTCATCCATTTCCCCCAATTCGAAGCGTTTAAATTTTGGTAGAATTCTTGCAAATTAGAATTTTCCTTGGGTAAAAATACATAAAAACTGATTCGTTCATTTTTGCCGTAGGGTAAACTTACGGATTGAAATTTTTCAGTTTCGTAGTATCTGTATCGGTCGCTTTGTGCCATCATAGGGTGTAGCTTTTGTTTCCCTGATGTCAATGTAAAAGGTAATTCTTGGGTTTTTGTGCGATCAAATTCTTTATTCCAGCTACCTTTAAAGTAAATAGCATTGATGAGGAATAATACATCGTCAGTGTTTATTCTTTCAAGAATTTTATCTATTTTACCTTGAGTATTTTCTTTTACCCATGTATTTACTGTTTTTACTGAATTGGGATCGTTGAAATTTAGATTACTAATTTCAGCTTGATAAAACTTCTGATTTCTTTGGAGAAACTCAGGACTAAGTTTAAAATCTTGATTTACCCAGAGAGAATTAGCAATATCAAGCTTTACCTTTTCGTCTGGATTTACTAATAATTTTTTCAATTCCCCATAGCCATTATTAATCTGTTGTAGGTTTAGACCCTTTAGCTCTAAAGCGTGAGCCATTACTTTTTGGGTAGAACCACTAGCACCGTTGTAGGTCATTGCTAAAGCCATAGCGATGCTGGAAGGAGAAATAAAAATATTTTCTTCCTTTTGTTCTTTAAGAATTTCTGCAAATAATTTAAAACCAAACTTGGTGTTAGCTGCAACAATTTCCTGTTCTGGCTTTGTCATTGGGTTTAAAGGTGGAGCTTCTGTATTAGCTAAAGGAGATTCCGCAACCGCACTCGTGCTACTATTTATCTGCGAATATCCTAATACACCCATTAAAACCACGCTAGTTGCTGCTAATACGTAACGTCTACCGAGACTTACGCCGTAACGCCTTTGAAGGAACTTTGTGCGGGAACTATTCATTAACTTGTCCAATATCACCACTATTATCGTCATAATTCTGATTTCGACTATGACATTTTCCATGACTTGGCAAGTTGGCGGTTACAGTTTTGGCAACAACCTATAATATATTGTCAAATTATGAAAAACAATGAATAAATGTATATGAGATTGTCATAAATAATAATTTAGAAGAGCCAAAAGTTTTGCATAACATATAATTTTGACCGCGTTCAAATTACTTAATACAAGTTAGAAAGTGATGTTATAGAAAAATTATTAGTTCTCTTTTATTGTTTTTTGAAGTAAATTTAGCCTTTAAAAGGAAGTAATTATATTCCGAACGCTTAAGAAAAATAAAATATTTTTTGCATCAAATATTATGAAGATTATTGTTGTCGTAAAACGCCAAAATCATTGGGTGAATGAGTAGTAAAAAGAATGGTTTTTTCTCGAATGATATTACTTTTAAACAAGTTTTAGGACTTGTAGATGAACTAGTCGTAGCTAAAACTGGTAAGCATTTGTCAAATATTGAAATATTAGTACTTTTTGGAACTTGGCAGGGAAAAAAATATTCACAAATTGCGGCGGAAAATAATTATACCCTTGAATATCTGAAAAATGATATTGGACCGAAACTTTGGCAAATTTTATCTCAAGTTTTATCAGAAAAAGTTACCAAAGCTAATGTTAAAGCTGTTATTCAGCAGCGAATTTATCAACAAGAACAAAAAGAACTAAAAATGAAAGGGCTAGCTGGTGAAGATGGTTGGCTCAATACAGAAGAATTTCACGATGATACAGAAACTACAAGCAAGCAAAAACTTTTCTTAGATTCACAGGCAAATATACAGAAAACTCAAACCCAGTCAGACAAGTCACAGTTCAAACTAAAACATAATTTGCCAAATCGCGACCGTGCTGGATTAGTGGGACGCGAATGGGAAGTAAATAAACTTCTGGATTTGCTTTCGTGGAAAAATCCCAATGCTCGCATTTCAGTTGAAGGAATGGGTGGTGTTGGCAAAACTGCATTAATTTTAGATGTGGTATATCGTTGTTTAGAATTTTCACAGAAAAATATAACTTGGCAAGATTCAGGAGAGAGTTTACCTGACTTTGAAGCGATTATCTTTACCAGTGGGAAAATTCAGTATTTTACAGACTGTGGAATTGTACCCCGTTGGCGTAGAGAAAAAAACTTTGCTGATATTTTAAAAACAATTGCTTGTATTGTTGGCTGTGAAGAGATATTTACTGACAACTTTGAAGAAAGTTACCAACAAATATGGAAGCATTTAAGTAAAAAACGCACTTTACTAATCATTGATAACTTTGAGAACCTAGAAGAACAGCAAAAAATTTTGAGTTTTCTTTATGAATTGCCGTCCACGGTTAAAACTGCACTCATCAGTCGAGAAAAAACACCTTTCACAGCAGTTCGTCTAACAAGTTTGACTCAAACTGAGACTTTAGTATTAATTCAAGAGCAAGCTAATCAAAATGGTGTTACCTTAAGTTTAGATAAGTCTTTAGAAATTTATAAAATTACTGGTGGTATACCTGCCGCAATTAATTATGCCATTCGTTTGTTCTGTGCGGGTTACAGTATTCAATCAATTTCTTCTCAGTTAAGAAGTTATCGGGGAGATTATTGCCGCTTTTACCTTGAGAGTTCAATGCAGCATATTGAAGGACAAACAGCCTATCAACTGTTAATGGCGTTGGCAGTATTTGTTAAACCTCCAACCAAACAAGCATTATGTGTTGTAGCTGCTGTGAAGGAACATATTGCAGCGAATGATTTAGCCCGCTTACAACAATTATCCTTGATTGTTCATCAACAAGGGAGATACCTTATCCAGCCGTTGACTCGCGAATATGTACTGTCGAAAATGGCAGCAAATCCTCAACTAGCAAACTTAGTTCGTAATCGTTGGGTTAGTTGGTATTTAGACGTTACTCACAAACATGGTGGTAAAGATTGGCGTGAGTGGCAAAATTACCAAGATTTAGCTGCTGAATGGGATAACATCACGGAAGTAATTCAATGGTGTATTAAGAAAGAACGTTATGATGATGTCTGCAAAATGTGGCGCAGTGTAAAATGTTATACTTACTCGCAAGGGTATCGTCGTCGTAATCGACTCAAGTATTGGGATGCAGCTTTAGGATGGTTGGAGTGGCTGACTATTAATGCCCAAAGGTTTGAAGATTTAGAAACTTTTATTGAAATGATTGCCGAACGGGGATGGAAATTAACTTTAATAGGGCAACCTTCATGCCTAGCTGCAGCAAATAAATTGTTTACTCAAGCTTGGGAATTGCGCCAACATCAAACAGTTGATTGGCAAGTCAATTTAGCGAATCATATTGCTGTATGGCATATTCAGCAAAAGCAATTGCAAAAAGCAGAACAATGGCTTGAATGTGCTGAAAGTTTACTAGATAGTGAGGAAGTTCCATCATCTATCGCAGTTCGATTATCGATAAGTATTTCCTACTATAAAGGCGAAATTTACTATAAAACCGGTAATTACGAACTCAGTCAGAAGTTATTTGAACAAATTGTGGATAAAGCCCAAGCTATTGGTTGGCAAAGAGCAATTTTTCTTGCCAAAGACTTTTTAGCAGATATTGCTATTCAAGAAGGCGACTTACATAAAGCACAGTTGCTTTTGACAGAAGGTTTGCAAGTCGCTAAGAACAATCAAGATGAATGTACTCAAGCATATACAAAACGCTCCCTAGCCAGTCTAGAGCAAAAACGGGGTAATTTAAAGGTTGCCTATGATTGGGCAAAACAGGCAATCAGAGCATTTGACAAATTAGGAATGCTTGTGGAGCGACAAGAAACACAAGCTTTAATTCAATTATCTTCTTAAGCTATGAAGGAAAGAAAATGAATAAGCTGCAATTTTGATTGAATTTAGAATTTTGGTTACCTTATGCGATCGCAAAACTTACCTTTCTATTCTAGAAAATTATCAAATGCATTCACTTTGAAAATAATTAAAAGTGTATGAACCAATTAAAATAGATTCATCTATCTCTAATAACAAAAAATTGCCCAAGATTTACAAGAATCAGTTATATTTACTTCCCCAGATAAGGTTATAAACTGAAAATTAAGAGCGGGTAACGCGATTCGAACGCGCGACATTCACCTTGGCAAGGTGACGCTCTACCACTGAGCTATACCCGCATTAATCAATCTTCAATAAGTATTGCAAAGTCAATTTAATTTGTCAAGCTTTGACTGAGAATATTACTTTATTAGGTCAGGAGTCAGGACAGACCGCGCTCTAACGAGCGTTAACGCAGTGGGGCGTCAGCACAGCAGGAGTCAGGAGTTAGGAGTTAGGAGTTAGGAGTCAGGAGTTAGAAGTTCAAACTCCCATATTTACCTTGTAAATCCCCCATTAAGTTATTCTCCTGCCTCCTGTTATGGATAAATCTAGATGAAACTATCTAGTTGTCGGCTTAGCCCTTGGGTGGAGTATCTGTAGAAAACTCGCCTAAGGCGGTATTGCTAAGAGAAGGCGCTAAAGATTGAGTACTGCTAGGATATGCTTGTGTTCCAGAAGAACGCAATTGTCGCATTAAGCTACCCATTTCCAAAGCGTTCATTGCATAATCCCATCCATGGTTGCTCTTAATTCCAGCACGTTCCAAAGCTTGTTGCATGGTATCGGCGGTTAACACACCGAAAATAACCGGAACTCCCGTTTGAAACGCTGCTGCTGCAATGCCTTTTGCCACTTCTGAAGATACGTAATCAAAATGGGGAGTTTGTCCTCGGATTACTGCTCCCAAACAAATAACTGCGTCGTAACGACCTGAGGTTGCTAATTGTCGAGCAACTAGTGGGACTTCAAAACTACCTGGAACCCAAACATAATCTACCTGAGAGCCATTGGGATTGACGTCAATGCCATGACGTTTCAAGCAATCTTGACATCCTGCTAGCAGTTTGTTGGTCACCAGGTCATTGAAGCGACCAATTACCACTGCAAAATGCAATGGTTCTGCTTGAGTAAAAGTTCCCTCAAAAACTGCCATTATGCGTTCATTAATTCACTATACTTCTTGCAAATATACATGCGTTTCTCGAAAACAATGGGAACAGAGATCGGAAAACAAGAAAAAAATAAAAATCAGGAAACAGCGAATAGGAATCTTTATGATTTTTTGTCAGTTTGACCCTGTTTCATTACTCAAGATTTATTTTCTTCTGGGTTCCTTAGTTTCTCTATTCCCATGCTATTTGTATATTTGAATTAGAAGCAGTCGCCTAAATTACGAAAAAGTTTAATATTCCAACTAGTACCACTAAAACGATCCAAATACCAGAACCAATCCAGAGTAATTTTTTTGATTCAACCCAATTTTGAGGAGTTGCGTAAGCAACAGGAACCCCAATTACCATAACGAATGAAAGAGCTACTAAAGCTAATAAAGAAATTTGAAACAGGATAGTCATTTTCCCTTTTCCCAAAAATGCTTGTTTATTATCAAAGATAAAATATCGTGCAGCACAAATGATACCTATTTATTGATTCTCGCACTCCCAGTGGGCTTTTTCAAGGTTGGGGCTTGGGGTGAGCCCGCGCCTATCGGCGTTAGCATAGCGTGGCGTATGACTAGCGTCACGCTTCCGCTAAGAGCCATATGGGGATTGGGGATTAGGAAATGTTCTACGATCGCGCTACTCTAATCAGAATAAAGGTTTATTACCGTTATGGATTTAATTCTCTGTCATACAACAGCTGATTTTGATGCCTTGGGAGCAGCAGTCGGGCTCAGGCTTTTATTACCTGGTAGCAAGATAGTGTTACCTGGAGGTAGTCATCCAGGTGTGCGGGAATTTTTGGCTTTGCATCGTGATGAGTATCCCCTAATTGAAAGACGTTCGGTAAATCCCCGTGATATACGTACTTTGGCTGTGGTGGATACTCAACAACGCGATCGCTTAGGAAAGGTTGCTGAGTGGTTTGATTTACCCAATATTAAGGAAGTAATTGTTTACGACCATCACTTAGAACAAAAATTAGATATTCCTGCGACCAAATCTTATATTTCAGGGGTGGGTGCGGTAACAACTTTGATTGTTGAACAATTAAAGCAACAGCAAATTTCCCTGACTCCTTCAGAAGCAACGGTGATGGCTTTGGGTATTCATGCTGATACTGGCTCATTAACTTACGACTTGGCGACATCGCGGGATGCTTTGGCTTTAGCTTGGCTGATGGAGCAAGGTGCAAGTTTATCTGTTGTTGCTGAGTATGTAGAACCTGGCTTGTCTCCACAATTACAACAGCTATTAACATTAGCTTTGGATAATTTGCAAACTCAAGAAATTAGGGGATATAAAATTGCTTGGGTAACTTTGAGAACCAATAATTTTGTGCCGGGATTGTCCACTTTGGCATCAGAGTTATTAGAGTTGACGGAAATTGATGCTTTAATTCTGGTAAATGATATAAAGCAAGATGGTAATAACCGTTTAAGTATCATTGGGCGATCGCGAATTAAGAACAGCAGCCTCAATGATATTTTTAAAATATTAGGTGGAGGAGGTCACGCTCAAGCTGCTTCATTAAGTTTGCGTAATGCAGATGCTGAAGCAATACTAAATGAAGTTTTGGAAGAGTTAAGGGCGATTATTCCCCATCCTCCAACTGCTAGAGATTTAATGTCTTCGCCGGTACGGACGATTCTCCCAGACACTACTATTGAGGAAGCTCATCGCACCTTATTACGTTACGGACATTCGGGTTTATCAGTAGTTGATGGGAAAAAACATTTAGTAGGAATTATTTCTCGACGCGATCTAGATATTGCCCTGCATCACCGTTTCCCCCATGCACCCGTTAAGGGCTACATGACAAAAAATCTCAAGACTATTACGCCAGATACTACGCTGCCACAAATTGAGTCCTTGATGGTAACTTATGATATTGGACGCTTACCGGTATTGGAAAATGAACGCTTAGTTGGTATCGTCACCCGTACGGATGTTTTGCGAGAATTACATCAGGAAAGAGAAGCTTCAGAAGGAAGAAATAGAGAAGCAGATAGCGGACTCGTAGAAGATCGAGTTAATTTACCGACTTTAGGAGAACTACGTTCTCGACTTGCACCTCCCCTGTGGGAATTTCTCACCAAAGCATCATTGCAAGCAAAGCAACGGGGATGGCATCTTTATTTGGTTGGGGGAGCAGTACGCGATCTGTTATTGGCAAATCCCAATGAACCTTTGCTAATTCAAGATATTGACATGGTGGTAGATGGTTTTCATAATGCTGCTGATGTGGGTGCTGGAGTAGAACTAGCAAAAGCCCTCCAAGAAATTTATCCTAATACTCGTTTGGAAGTTCATGGTTCTTTTCAAACTGCTGCTTTGCTCTGGCGTAAAGATCCTGTTTTGGGTTCTATGTGGGTGGATATTGCAACTGCAAGGACAGAATTTTACCCTTATCCTGCAGCAAATCCAGAAGTAGAAGCTAGTTCTATTCGGCAAGATTTGTATCGACGGGATTTTACAATCAATGCTCTGGCGTTGCGACTTACACCACCTCGCCCAGGAAAATTGATGGATTTCTTTGGTGGTTTATTAGATTTACACGCTAAGCAAATTCGGGTTTTACACGTTAATAGCTTTATTGAAGATCCCACTCGTATTTATCGCGCTGTTCGCTTTGCTGTTCGTCTCGGTTTTACAATTGAGTGTCAAACTGAAGAATATATTCGTTATGCGATCGAAAGTGGTGTCTACGATCGCACAACGAAGGAAAACCATAAAGCACCAGCTCTACAAACTCGTTTAAAAGCAGAATTAAAACATATCCTCCAAGCTTCTTACTGGAAAGTTGCTCTACAGTTATTAGGGGAATTGGGAGCATTACAGTGTATCCATCCGACACTGAAGTTAGATGACGAACTTTTGCGACAGTTGCGGTTACTGGAACGTTGTTTGCATCGCTTTGACCCCGAGCAGCAAAGGTTTGTTCATTGGCAAATGCGCATAGAAGCAATAATTGCTTTTCTGAAACCAGAATATCGTTACTTAGTGGCTAAAAATCTTCAGTTACAAGATGAAAGTATCAGACGTTTGCAAAATTTAGCTTCAACCCAAGAAATAGTCTTGAAGTCTTTACCAGAGTGTCAGCAAGCAAGTCAAATTGTTAAGCTATTACGGCATTATGATTTGCCTGTG
>JAAUYH010207514.1_pt1 | contig 10894 bp, 12 predicted proteins | sample 7278061 | NCBI WGS metagenome assembly JAAUYH01 (sample SAMN14350203, study PRJNA611818) | marine sediment metagenome | isolation source: surface marine sediment (0.6m) | place: French Polynesia: Moorea | collected 2018-08 | reverse complement strand
CGATTCTTTTATCTATTTCGGTTTTGATATCGCTAAAGTTAGGCGGTTGCTTATCCCAAGTTGTTAGATCTTGTTGTCTTATGCCTTTTTGCTCGTAGCATTCGCTAATGATTTCTAAGATCAGACCTTCTTGATTTACGCCCAGCTTCAAGGAGTTTTTGAGAGTAGTAGCTACCAAGATAGCTTGTAAGTTAACTCCTCCTCCTTCTGGATCTTTATTAATCGCTAAAGGATTGATGCCGTAATTGCTAGCCATATTGAGAGGATAATAAGTCTCGCCTTTTATCTCCTGGTCGCCGTGAAAGTCGATTAAGATAACTTTGGTATCGGCATATTTATTAGTTATATCGTAGGCGATCGCCTTTAAAGTTTGAGTTTTACCGCTTCCCGAACCACCAATAGCGACCAAATGACCGTTAGGAAGCTTCTCTGGATTCCAAATTGTATTAAATCCGATCCTTACGCCAGGTTTATTTATAGATGCGATCGCATTATCATTTAGATCTGATGAGAGTGTAGTAACTTTATTAGCCTTTAGGACTGGTGTTGGTAATGGTTTTTCTTTTTTAGCAAACATTATTTTTATAAAACTGAATGGTTAAATGGTTTTTGTTATCGAACGTCGAGAGCTTTTATCGCTTTGCTTCTCAATGAGATATTGTTAATTTTGACTAATGGCTTTGAACTTTTTGGCTCGATCCTTGAATTTAAGACTCTGACTTTGAGCGATTTATTCCTGACTCATGACTTCTGACTTCTTATTGAACATCGATCGCCCTGATAATAATATTTCCAGTGCCGTAATAATTGCCTAGTTTTTGGGATATTAATTTCGGTGGTGCTGCGGTCAACTTAACTTGAGATCCAACTTTAGAGATGGTATCAAATTGATTGAGATTAACTGGTATATCTAGATCTTCTGGATCTGAGATTTCCAAAGTTCCGCTTATATAAACTCTTTGCTCGGGAAGTTGCTGCATTATACTGCCGATTTCTCGAAGATCGAGATAGACATCTCTAGTAAAAACGCTTGCTGAGGCTATTTTGTTGACTTTAATCCTATCCGGTACGATCTGACTAGCTTGTGAATTGCCGATTAAATAAAATGTATCACCCTCATCTTTTACTAGAAGCTCATTTTCTGATATTGGCTTGACTACTTCATAAGTGCGATCGATTTTCTTAGTATTGATTCTGTCATAACCTTTTACTTCGACTTCAAGCAAGTATTGAGATATCTCTTCGTTAACCGTTTCTATAGCAGTAGAAGGCATTCCTAAAACGCGATCGAACTGTTTAATTAGACCGCCGTTTAGATTTAAATTAATCGATACTATTGCGATCGCAGTTAATAAAATGAGTAAGAACAATTCTATGTTGCTGCCCGTCGATAATCTCAGTCTGGGATTGCCTGGAATGACTAATCTAGCTTTACTGGGATAAAATGCTGCGACACCACTTTTAGTAAAAACATCGGCAAACCATCCTAAGAAATAGCCCAGGACTAAAGCTTGCCAGTAAATACCATTAATGAAGAAAAGTAGCGGCAAACTTATAAAGGTAACTATACCTGTAGCTAAAAAACTATGACTTATACTTCTGTGGGCAAAACGATTTTCTAGAAAGTTAGAGATAGGAAATAATATTCTACCGATATGAGATTTACTCGTATCTACATCCGGGAGTTGGGATGCGATCGCAGATATTGCTAAAACTATTGGATTGCCAGTTCCTAAAGTTACGCTAGTTAATGCCACGCTAAAAGCAGCATGGGTTAGTGCCATCATCGCCTTAGCCTCATGAAATAACTACATTTTGGAAGATCGGATTTTAGCAGTTTTACATTTACGTTCGATCGCGAATTATTGGAAATCGGAACTAACTTTGAAAAGATCGCTTCTGACTTCTGACTCCTGACCTCTGACTTCATCTGCCAAGTCTCCCAGACTTACGAGGTAAACTGTAAATTAAAATTCTAATTATTGCGATCGCTACTGTCATCATGCCGCCAATTAAATAAAGACTGTTGTTGTTGAAACCTCTGCCGATAAACTTGACAATCAGCAAGCACATTAAAGCAGCGATTAAAAAGGGCGTACCGTCGATCCATTGAGTATGGTCGTAAGCTTTATCATCTAATCCCAGATACTCCTCTTTAACCACCCTTTTAGCTAACATCGGATTGCCACCAGTTCTAGCCAGCAGTTCGGCTATTTTGGCTCTCGGTATTTCAAAGTTTAATAGGCTTGCTTCAGCATACATTATTTCCCTTATATCTTTTTCTGCCATCGGTTCTAATTCCATCCTGGGCAGTTTAATAAATATGTCTTTTGCTGGAGGATAAGTAGCTAGTAATAACATTGGTCGATCGCGATCGTGCAATTCTTCTAACCAACATCTCAAGGATACGGTCAGCCTATGGGCATTGTCACAGATAATCAAAGCTGTATTTTCTTCAAGCCATTGTTGTATTGCTTGTTTGAGTTCTTCGGTTTTGAGTGCTTTACCTTCAATAGATTCGGTATCTACCCCTAATTGTTGGGCTAATTCTAAAAGAATTTGTTTGACAGTTCCCGACCCGATCGCAGCAGTTATAAATCCAGATTCGATTAAATCTTGTTTTACCGCTCTTCCTAAGAAACTTTTACCCGAACCTGGTTCGCCGACTACTAACAAACTAGAGTTAGCAATAAGTGCAGCAACAATGCGATTTTTTTTTCTGTATCTATAGCAGGTGGGGGAAAGAGAATTATTTTCAGTGCCGATAGATTCGCGATGACCGTTGGAATTTATTTTGTAGGTGTAAACTTTTTCAGTGCCGTCAGCAAGCTTTTTTTTGTGCCTCTTGATTCGCATCTTTCTTTTTTAAGTTCTTCGATTTCTTCTTGTAAATAACTCCTTTGTTTTTCTGCGATTAAGAAGGTACAAAATATCGAAATTAAAGACATCGATAGTGTGATAGCTATCAATTTTATGATTAAGCTGATCTGCGTTTTCTCACAGTTGCTAAAGCCGCTTCTGCAAAGCTCTTGGGAGAGAATTTCTTTGGGCAAGATTGCTTCTTTGATGCGGTTACTTCTGCTCTTAAATCTTCATCTAAAAGTTGCCAATTATTGAGATAATCTGCTGTTATAAGATTCTCAGCTATGAGGATTCCTGCTGCTTTTTCCTGCGCTTTTCTATCTAAAACAATTATTTCTTCTGCAATTAACTCTTCTCGATGTTGAGATTGTTGCTCGGTATTTTGATTGTCTATATTTTTTCGCTCTTGTAAAATAATCGCACTGAAATCATGCATAGAGCCGCCAGCTTTGATATGTTTATCTAATTCTTCTAAAGCTATAAATTGTTCGGCATCGAGCCAGCATTGACCGTTTCCTTTATGAGATTTAATTCTAGCTTTATCGAGGCGTTTGTAGGCTTGAGACTTACTTAATGGAGTTCCTTCGCTGTTGTAGTGATTTCTGATTTTTTCGATTAATTCTTCTGAATTGCTGCTAAGAAAATGTCGTTCGTTAGTCATTTTAGCTGTTGGTTTTGTTCGTTATTAATTACAAATATCTTCGATTTTGCACCGGCTTTCAAGATTATTTATGCTTAAAATATAGGATTTTTGTCTTAATTTCTCTCGGGTTAGCGTAAAATTCTCTCCAATTGTCGTAAATTTCTCGTCAAACAAGCATTTTTTCTCCCGATCCTGACGAGAATTTCTCGTTTGTCAGTATAATTTATGATGAGAATTTTGCTCTTACCTGTTACAAGTAAAAGTAAGATTTAATAGATTTCAAAGTATATGTACGAGTTGCGTAAAGGTGGAAGGTCTAAAAAAGCTAATTACTCTACCGTAGTTATGAGAGTGCCTAGCCCGATTAAATTAGAAGTAGCTAAGTTAGTAAAAAAATTCCATCAAGATAACGAATTTTATTTATCTCTTCCTATTGATGGTCAGTGGTGGGAAGTATTGGGAGTTTCAAAAGATGCGGAATGCGATCTCGTTAAAGCTGCCTATAAGAAATTAGTTAAACTCTATCATCCAGATATTAATCCCAAAAGAGATGCTCGAGCTAGAATGGCTGCCATTAATAATGCTTACAGAGCTTATCGAGAACAGTTGAAATAGTTAGCAGTCGAGTCAAGAAAAACTTTTACCATAATGTTATGGCAAGATATTTAGCACCAAGTGAAATATTAAGAAAAACTTTTACCATAATATTATGGCAAGATATTTAGCACCAAGTGAAATATTAAGAAAAACCTTTACCATAATGTTATGGCAATTCGAGAGCTAAGATAATTAGTAATCGAGCTGCAACAAAAAATAATGAACAACCAAATAGTTTTAGGTTTGCTGTCAGAAGCGGGAGGAGTAGGCAAAACCACCATTGCAGTAAACCTAGCTTATGAGTGGAGCTGTCGCGATCGCTCTGCGGTAATTCTAGATTTAGACTCGAATCATAGTTTAGAAGATTTTGTCGGCTTAGGGGACGATTGCGAAGCTGACGAAACGATTGTCAAAGTTTTTAGTAAAGATTTTCAAGGAGATTGGCCTTTACAAACACCCCCTGAATTTCCAGAAAAGTTTCAAGTATGTCAGGGTCATTCTTTGCTCAACGAAATCGAACAAAACCTGGTTAGCAAAAAGAGAAGGGAATATATACTTTGCAAGCTGCTTAAAGATTATCCCCTCTCGAGCGAGTTGGTAATTTTAGATTGTAATGCTGGTTGGGATTTAATCTCTTATAATGTTTTGGCAGCTTCAACTCATTTGCTGATTCCTTTAGATATGGGAGTTAAAGTAAAAACTGCAGCTCGTTTGATTGAAACTATTTTATTGACAGCCTCTGAATTAGAATTAGATCCGATGCCAGAAATAATTGGCTTGATACCAAACCGCTATAACAAAGGCGCGTCAGTTCATGAAGAATTTTTAAAACAACTTCCCGAAGTAGCTGAATCTGTAGGTATTAAACTATATCCGGCGATTCGGACTTGGCAGTATTTAAATAATTCCGCAGTTTTTGGATTACCTTTAAAAAGAATGAGAGCCGCCGATCCCCTAGTCAAGATTTTTAGTGCGATCGCCAACGATTTAGAAAAGGTACAAGATGCCCAAACCTAAAATTCCTAGCTTGAAGCAAAATTTCTCTAAAGCTACCGCAATTTCCCAGCAGCAAAAAGAAATCGAACGATTGAGGAAAGAGTTAGAGCAACTCCGCTCTCAAGGATCGCAGACAAGGGAAGAAGATTTGGTTCGGCTCAGAGAAGAGTTAAAAAATTATAGCGGCGAACAAATGGTGGCGATCGAGAAAATGCGCCCGTCGCGACAAGCCAGACAAACATTCACTGCTTCGGCAATTGCCAAACGAGCTGAATCTTTGAGAAGGTTAGGTCAACTAAATCCAGTTATTTTAGTACCCTCAAAAGACGAACCCGATCGCTTTGAGATTGAAGATGGCGAACTGCGCTGGAGAGGAGCTAACTTGAATGTCAGCGAAAAAGGCTTAGAAGATTGGAAATATCTCAGAGCGGTAATCGCCCCGCCTCCTAATAACGAGCGCGAATTACATAAACGCTCTTTAATCCATCATTTACATCGAGAAGACCTCAACCCGCTCGATCGCATTGAAGCAATTATTTCTCAAATCGAGCAACAAGTAAATCTAGATATTTCCCCAGAAGAAATTGAAGCAGCAGATGGAGATCGCTCTATTGCAGCTCAAATTCAAATTAAAAAGATAATTCGCAATCTCGACTATCGTTTAAAAACTAATCCTACTGAAAAAGATCGGATCGAACAATTGTTATCTGCCGATGCTACTTCTCAACGTCAAACTTTAGAGAAGTTCGGTTTTTCTGAAGTGCAGTTAGGAGTTTTATTAGTGCTGTTGGAATTGCAGCAAAATATTCGTTCGATCGCTACTAACGACCTTCCCATGCTGAGTTTGCCAGCCGATTTAAAACAAGCAATCAGGCAACAAGAATTACCCTGTCATCAAGCCAAAGCGATCGCTAAGATTTCAGCAAATCAACTAAATATCACTGATGAAGTTGCCCAAAAGTTACGAGCAGAGGCGATATCGGTTGTTATCGAGTGCAATCTGAGCTTAAAAAATACTCGTGATTTAGTCGAGAAAATACTGGCAGAAAATGGGGCGGCTTCTATTAAAAAGTCCAAACCAGTTAAAGTCAGTGAAGTAGATAAAATGCTTAAAAAGGTCAAGATCGCCAAGTTAAAACCTAAAGAATTGAGTAAGTTACGAGCTACTTTGATTGCCAAACTCAACGAAATTGAAAATTATTCCGATTCAACATCAAAGTAAGGTGAGGTTTTAGCAATTGATTGCTATTTCTTCTTTTTCCTATTGTTTCTTAAATAACGAAGTATTTTATTGACTGGTTCTTTGCTAGCATCCATTGCTTTACATCTAGATAATTTCTTTTGGGGGATGTAAATCGTACCGGATTTTACTTGCTTGCCGTTCGACCAGATTTCCCACTGATACCAATATTCGATGTACCTTTTGCCTTTCTTGATGCGCTCGATGGTTTTAATATAGCCAGAACCTTCTCCTGGTTTGCGTTTGCTCTTTTTATTCTTGTTAGAGTAATTTTGTACTGTTTCCCTAGGTTGTTTTAGTTTATCCCGTAGTAATGAATCCTCAGAATAATTTGGTGGTATAGTATTGAGTGATTTAATTGGTATTAAAAATTCAGAAACAGAGTGCCTAGAAATTGGACGCTCTGACGAATCTTTGCAATCTAATTTCATTTGCTTTGATGGTTAGTTGGAACTGTTTTGGCTTAGAAAATAAGTCCGTAACTTTTATCGAAGCTGACTTTTGCCGTTCGAGCTTGTCCGTGTCTGGATTTGGCGACTATAAGTTCTAGAATTCCCTCTTCTTTGCTGTCTTGGTTATAGTATTCGTCGCGATAGAGCAAGATAATATTGTCTGCGACCATCAGTTAATTTTCACGAGGTGAGCTTTATCTGTTCTGCGGACTCGTATAGCATGAGTATGGAAATACTGAAGCGAGTAATGCGATCGCAATGGATTATCGAGAAGCTGGGGTAAATATTGAAGCGGGACGCTCTTTTGTCGAACAAATTCGCCAACAAGTAGAAAGTACCCATCGTCCGGGGGTAATTGGCGGTTTAGGAGGTTTTGGCGGCTATTTTGAAATTCCTGGGGGCTATCGCGAACCTGTTCTAGTTTCCGGGGTAGATGGAGTGGGAACTAAGCTGAAAATTGCCCAACAGTTGGATCGCCATCATACAATCGGCATTGATTTAGTGGCAATGTGCGTTAATGACATTCTTACTTCTGGGGCCGAACCTTTATTTTTTTTGGATTATTTAGCTACTGGAAAGTTAAAAGAACAAGAATTAGCTGATGTAGTCAAAGGTATTGTTGCAGGCTGTAAATCGAGCAATTGCGCCTTAATTGGCGGCGAAACCGCAGAAATGCCTGGATTTTATCAATCGGGAGAATACGATCTGGCGGGTTTTTGCGTCGGTATTGTTGAAAAGAGTAAACTCCTCGATGGTTCTCAAGTAGAAGTTGGCAATATGGTGCTGGGTTTAGCCAGCAATGGAGTTCACAGTAACGGTTACAGTTTAGTTCGCAAAATTGTTAGCGATCGCGGTTTAAATTGGCTCGATCGCCCGGAATTTTTTGCCGGTCAAAGTTTAGGAGAAGTTTTTTTAGCACCAACTCGTATTTATGTCAAGCCGATTCTCGAAGCATTGCGATCGGGAATGGCAATTAGGGGAATGGCCCACATTACTGGAGGTGGAATACCGGAAAATTTACCTCGTTGTCTCGGTCAAGGGCAATCGATTCAAATCGCTCGCAATAGTTGGGAAATTCCGCCAGTTTTTCAATGGTTGCAAGAAAATGGAAATGTTTCCGATAAGGCAATGTGGGACACTTTTAATATGGGAATTGGTTTGGCAATTATTGTGCCTGCTAAGGAGCTAGAATCTAGCTTAAAATGGTTTGCAACTCGCGATATTGCTGCTTATAAAATTGGGGAAGTTATTGAGGGGAATTCGGAAATTTTAGGGATAGAATGAAGCTATTTAGATAAAATTTAGATTGCAATTAAGAATAGAATTAATAGAACTCTAACCAATTGAGGACAACCTTTAAGAGGTTGGAGTATTAAAGCGCGAAAACATACGAATGAGGGAAAGATTTGCCTGGTTATTTTGCCTGTTGCCCGTATCCTCTTGCCTTGAGCTGAAAGCTGAATAATAGCCGATAAAAACTCTTATCTATCGTGTCGAAAACAAAGATTGAAACAGTTGATTTAAATGGAGATTATATCGAACACATTCACCGCCTTACCAGTCAAAAAGCTGGGTGGGATGGCATCGATTTAATCTATGAAAAAGAGCCTGCTGGTGAAATGCCAGAAACTTATTCAGCTCGCCATCTAATAGTGCTTTGTTTGGGAAATTTTCAGGCTGAATATTCCATTGATGGCAGTTGGCAACGGCAAAATTACAATAACGGCGATATTATTATTTTTCCAGCAGGATCTGCTTCTCCCAAAACCAAGATCGATCGCGAAGTTGGTTTAATTGAGTTATTTATCGCACCTAAAAATTTAATTTCAAATGGCAAAGAGATCGCAATTGCACCTCAGTTAAAATTGCGCGACCCTCTAATCGAACAAATAGCTTTAGCCTTAAAAACAGAACTAGAATTAGGGGGTGCTGATAGTCGTTTGTATGCTGAATCGATGACAACAGCACTTTCAGCCCATTTATTGCGACGATACGCGACGCGCAAACAAGAAATTAAAACCTATTCTGGAGGATTACCAAAATACAAATTAAATACAGTAATTGCTTATATTAATGAATATTTAGATCGAAATTTGAGCTTTAGCGAACTTTCTGCCCTAGTAAAAATTAGTCCTCATTATTTTTCCAGCTTATTTAAACAGTCTACCGGACTTACACCTTATCAATACGTCACTAAATGCCGGATCGAAAAAGCCAAACAACTTTTAGCTAAGACCGACATTGCGATCGCCGAAATTGCTCTTCAAGTCGGGTTTCAAAATCAAAGTCATTTTACTCGAGTTTTTCGCAAACTTACTAATATTACGCCAAAAGCTTATCGAAATAACAAATAACGAGAATAGAACATTTTTAGTAAAAATAGATAAGACAAAGAGCCAAAGTCAAAGCTATTCTATGATTCAAATATCGAGGCAATAAAAGTGCATTTTCAATTGCTATGAATCAAAACAACGTCCAGATCGAAACTGCTTTTGCTCGAGAAGATGCGATCGTGGCCGAACATTTTTATCGAATGTGGCTCGATCTTGATTTCGATCCAAACTCCCTAGTTTCTGACTGGCAAGAAATAACTCTAAAATACATCGACAATGCTCGCCAACATTTAAAATATCAAGCTTTTATAGCCAAAATGGAAGGTAGAATAGTTGGTTCTGCTAGCTGCCAATTATTTGACGGTCTCTATCCTTCGATTATAAAAGCAGAATCTCGTCTATACGGTTATATTTGGGGTGTTTACGTCGAAAAATCTTATCGCGATCGCGGTATTGGCAAACAATTAACAAATCAAGCGATCGACTATCTCCAGTCTCTTGGTTGCACCAGAGCCATTTTACACGCATCCCCTCGAGGTCAACCAGTCTACGATCGCCTTGGTTTTATAGCTAGCAACCAAATGCATTTAGATCTTTAAATTGAGAGGTTTGCAAAAATGATTCGAGCGATCGCACCCGATGACACCACAGCAGTTATGGCTTTAGCCAAAGCTATTGGACTGTTTACCCCGCAAGAACTTGAAGCATTGGGCGGTATGCTTTCAGAATATTTCGATGGTAATCTAAGTAAGGATTGCTTTTGGATCGTCTACGACGATCATCGCGGGCCGGTGGGTACAGCCTATTGCGCTCCAGAAGCTTACGCTAGTGGGACGTGGAACTTGTACTTTATTGCAGTTCACCCCAGTCATCAAGGTAAAGGATACGGTGGTAAGCTGCTCGAATACGTTGAAACAACTTTAGCAGAACGGGGCGAACGATTGCTATTAGTTGAAACTTCTGGATTGCCAGAGTTAGAGCGCGCCCGTAAATTCTACCGCAAAAACGGCTACGAAGAGGAAGCCCGAATTAGAGAATTTTACAAAGCTGGGGACGATAAGATTGTTTTTCGCAAGCTGCTGAGCGATCGCAAGTAATACCAATTTTCAAAAATAGCTAAAGATATAGATATTTTTACGACCGTTAAAAATAATTTTCTATATAGTCTTATACTGCCAATTTCTCTTCAAAGGTATTCATTTTTGCCTTTTGCCTCTTGCCTTTTGCCTCTTGCCTTTTGCCTCTTGCCTTCTGCCTTTTTACTTCCTGAAGAAGGTATGTTTACCTATTTACCTTTTTTCATTTTATTAGTTTTAGCGATGATACTTCGTTTAACTAATTTGATACTGAAAAATAAATTCACTGTTAGTTCTGCTAAATAAAAACAACATTCAAGGAGAGCGATCGCCATGAAAACTATCTATATTATCCTTTGTATTTTGGGTTTTGTTTTACCTTATTCTCAATTTATTCCCTTTCTTTTAGAAAATGGGCTAGATCTCAATCTATTTTTTCAAGAATTATTTATTAATAATATTTCTAGCTTTTTTGCGATGGATCTAATAGTTTCTTCTCTAGTTCTTTGGACTTTTGTATTTTGGGAAGGTTCGCGACTAAAAATGGGATATTTATGGATTTATATTGTCGGAAATCTTGCAATTGGCGTTTCTTTCGCCCTTCCTTTATTTCTTTTAATGCGCGAAAAACAAATAGAAAAACAATTAGATCGATCGGCTAGTTTGTGAATTGGTAAGATTTCTTCTGTTTGCTT
>JAAUYH010015123.1_pt1 | contig 10894 bp, 5 predicted proteins | sample 7278061 | NCBI WGS metagenome assembly JAAUYH01 (sample SAMN14350203, study PRJNA611818) | marine sediment metagenome | isolation source: surface marine sediment (0.6m) | place: French Polynesia: Moorea | collected 2018-08 | reverse complement strand
GCCGGACCGTGGCCGGCCTCTACCGGCGCTGGCGGGAATGGTCGGAGACCCGGCGCTCGATTGCCTATCTGCAGGGCCTGGACGAGCGCCTGCTCGCCGATGTCGGCCTCAACCACGCCACCCTGGAAGAGACCCTGCACCGTCCGGCGCTCAGGCCCGAATACGCGCATGCGGCGGTTGCCGCGAGCGTTGCGATGGACGATGCCGCGCCGGCCAAGGTTGCCGCCAACCAGGACCACGCGGAACGGCGCCACGCCGCCTGACCGACCAGCCCCTCCGGGCCGCGAGAGCGGCCCCGAGATGCCCTTCGAAAGCCCCCGACCGGCACCGCCGGCGGGGGTTTTCGAGTCTCCGGCTCCGGCCAGCCGGAGTGCTGGTCTTGGTTAACAAAGGGTTAATGCGCGGTTCGAAAAAAGTACCCGCCATGTCGATTTTGCGCTTCCCGACACACCACATTTAGTGTCAGTATCCGTCCTCGCCACGACATCTATGGCATCCGCCAAGACGGCGACCAAAATCGGCGGTTGACCTGGAGCCTTAGGGCGACCTCGCGAACACGTGTGTACAGGGGAGCAACATGCGCATCGAGCGGCGATTCACGACGGCTGGAACGGACCCTTATGAGAGCCTGGAATTCCGTCCAGCGACGAGCGAGATCCGCAACCCGGACGGCTCGGTGGTGTTCCGCCAGACCGACATCGATGTGCCCGAGGCGTGGAGCCAAGTCGCGTGCGACATCCTGGCCCAGAAGTATTTCCGCAAGGCCGGAATCGCGCGCAAGCTGAAAGCGGTCAAGGAAAGCGACGTACCGTCCTGGCTGTGGCGCAAGGTGCCGGACGAGAAGGCCCTGTCCAAGCTGCCCGAAGACGAGCGCTACGGCGGCGAGACCCGGGCCCAGCAGGTGTTCGACCGGCTGGCCGGTACCTGGACCTATTGGGGCTGGAAGGGCGGCTATTTCGACTCGGAAGAGGACGCCCGCGCCTATTTCGACGAGATGCGCATCATGCTGGCGCGCCAGATGGCCGCGCCCAACAGCCCGCAATGGTTCAACACCGGCCTCTATTGGGCTTATGGCATTGACGGCCCGGCCCAAGGCCACTTCTACGTCGACTTCAAGACCGGCAAGCTGGTCCGCTCCAAGAGCGCGTACGAGCACCCGCAGCCGCATGCCTGCTTCATCCAGTCGGTCGGCGACGATCTGGTGAACGAGGGCGGCATCATGGACCTCTGGGTCCGCGAGGCGCGGCTGTTCAAGTACGGCTCGGGCACCGGCTCCAACTTCTCCAAGCTGCGCGGCGAGGGCGAGCGCCTGTCCGGCGGCGGACGCTCCTCCGGCCTGATGAGCTTCCTGAAGATCGGCGACCGCGCCGCCGGCGCCATCAAGTCCGGCGGCACCACCCGCCGCGCCGCCAAGATGGTCACCGTCGACATCGACCATCCGGACATCGAGGACTACATCGACTGGAAGGTGGTCGAGGAGCAGAAGGTCGCGGCCCTGGTCGCCGGCTCCAAGCTGGCCAACCAGCACATGACCGCCGTCATGCAGGCCTGCAACGGCGAGGACGCGCCCGAGGGCGAGGACCGCTTCGATCCCAAGGCGAACCGGACCCTGAAGAAGGCGATCATCGCCGCCCGCCGGGCGATGATCCCGGAGAACTACATCCAGCGCGTCATCCAGTTCGCCCGCCAGGGCTATGCCGCGATCGAGTTCAAGACCTACGACACGGACTGGGATTCCGACGCCTATCTCACCGTCTCCGGCCAGAACTCGAACAACTCGGTGCGGCTGACCAACGCCTTCCTGGAGGCGGTCGAGCGCGACGGCGAATGGCGACTCTACAACCGCATCGGCGGCGACATCGCCAGGACCGTCAGGGCCAAGGACCTCTGGGAGAAGATCGGCTACGCGGCCTGGGCCTGCGCCGATCCGGGCGTGCAGTTCGACACCACCATCAACGAGTGGCACACCTGCCCCGATGGCGGCCGGATCAACGCGTCCAACCCCTGCTCGGAGTACATGTTCCTCGACGACACGGCGTGCAACCTGGCGTCGCTGAACCTGATGACCTTCCGGTTTCCCGAGGGCGCCGAGAACGCCGGCGCGTTCGACGTGGCGGCCTTCGAGCATGCCTGCCGGCTGTGGACAATCACGCTGGAGATCTCGGTGCTGATGGCTCAGTTCCCGTCGCGGGAGATCGCCAAGCTCTCCTACGACTACCGCACGCTGGGCCTCGGCTACGCCAATATCGGCGGCCTGCTGATGGCGTCCGGCATCGGCTATGACAGCGCCCAGGGCCGCGGCATCTGCGCCGCCCTGACCGGCATCATGACCGGCATCGCCTACGCCACCTCCGCCGAGATGGCCGAGGAGCTGGGGGCCTTCCCCGGCTATGCCCGGAACCGCGACACCATGCTGCGGGTCATCCGCAACCACCGCCGCGCCGCCCATGGCGAGTCCTCGGGATACGAGGGCCTGTCGGTGGCGCCGGTGCCCATCAACGATGCGGAATGCCCGGATCCGGCACTGCCGGAGGCCGCTCGCCGGGCCTGGGACCGGGCGCTGGCGCTCGGCGAGCGGCATGGCTTCCGCAATGCCCAATCCACCGTGATCGCACCGACCGGGACCATCGGTCTGGTGATGGACTGCGACACCACCGGCATCGAGCCGGACTTCGCCCTGGTGAAGTTCAAGAAGCTGGCCGGCGTCGGCTATTTCAAGATCATCAACCGCGTCGTGCCGGAGGCCTTGCGCAAGCTCGGCTATGGCGAGACCGAGATCGAGACGATGATCAGCTACGCGGTCGGCCACGGCACCCTGAAAGGCGCCCCGGCGATCAATCCGGACAGCCTGAAGGCGCTCGGCTTCACCGACGCCGCCCTGGAGGCGGTCGAGGGCGCGTTGACCAGCGCCTTCGACATCAAGTTCGCCTTCAACAAATGGACCCTGGGCGAGGATTTCTGCACCCGGGTGCTGGGCGTCGACGGCTCCGCCCTGGACGATTTCTCCTTCGACCTGCTGGCCCATCTCGGCTTCACCCGTGACCAGATCGAAGCCGCCAACACCTTCGTCTGCGGCGCCATGACCCTGGAGGGCGCGCCGTTCCTCAAGGACCAGCATCTGGCCGTCTTCGACTGCGCCAGCCCCTGCGGCCGCATCGGCCGCCGCTCGCTGTCCTGGGAGAGCCACATCCGCATGATGGCGGCGGCGCAGCCGTTCATCTCCGGCGCCATCTCCAAGACCATCAACATGCCCAACGGCGCCACGGTCGAGGACTGCAAGAACGCCTATCACCTGTCCTGGCGCCTGGGCACCAAGGCCAATGCCCTCTACCGGGACGGCTCCAAGCTGTCGCAGCCCCTGGCGGCCTCGCTGCTGGACGATGCCGACGAGGACGAGGAGAGCCTGGCCGACGAGCTGCTCGACGCCCCGGCCGCGGCCCGTGCCCCGATGCTGGCGGAACGGGCGGCCGAGAAGGTGGTCGCCAAGATGGTCGAGGAGGCCCGCGGCGATCGGGTTGCCCTTCCGGGCCGGCGCAAGGGCTATACCCAGAAGGCGATCGTCGGCGGCCACAAGGTCTATCTGCGCACCGGCGAGTACGACGACGGCAAGCTGGGCGAGATCTTCATCGACATGCACAAGGAGGGCGCCGCCTTCCGCTCGCTGATGAACAACTTCGCCATCGCCATTTCGCTCGGCCTGCAATACGGCGTGCCGCTGGAGGAGTTCGTCGAGGCGTTCACCTTCACCCGCTTCGAGCCGGCCGGCATGGTCAGCGGCAACGACAGCATCAAGATGGCCTCGTCGATCCTCGACTACATTTTCCGCGAGCTGGCGATCAGCTATCTGGCCCGCAACGACCTGGCGCATGTGCAGCCCGAGGATCTGGACCCGGACACGGTCGGCGGCGGCGTCGACGAAGGCGATCTGCCGGAGCTGCCGGCGGTGGCGCAGATCGCCAACGAGACCCTGCAGAAGATGGCCTCCAACGGCTATGCCCGCGGCAATCTCCGGGTTCTCGACGGCGGTCGCATGGCGGCGGCGAACGAGGTCGTCGGCCAGGCCATGGTCGCCCTGCACCATCCCTCCAGCGACGGCGTCGTCACGGTGGATACGCAAATCGAAGCGATCGCCGTCCGCGAGCACACCCAGGTCGTGGCGAGCAGCCGCAGCGAGGCGATCCTGGAAGCGCGCGCCAAGGGCTATGAAGGCGACCCCTGCCCCGAGTGCCACAACATGACCCTGGTGCGCAACGGCACCTGCCTGAAATGCGACACCTGCGGCGGCACCACGGGCTGCAGTTGATCGATGCGGGATGCGGGCTGACGGGCCAGGTGCCCGTCAACCCGCGACGAGTGGCCGGACTGATCGGCATGCCGCTGCTCTTCCTATGGACGCGCCTGTCCGTCTAGCCGGCACCGCAGTCACTGGCGCCGACTGATGCCAGCATTGAAGGGGACACCGGCTCCTACCGGTCGGCATGCGTTGCGAACTGGCATCTCCTGCCGCAATTGACTCCACAACCCATCGGTGTAGGCTGTGCGGTCAACATCAATAAGAATTCAGATCCGGGTCGCAGTGACCCGCTGAAGGACACCGCGGCCTCGTATTCCGGGGAGGGGGCCATGCGGGCAAGCACGTTCATCGCAACGCTATTCGTTTCTTTCGTGTTCGGCGTGTCGGCCAATGCCGGTTCCAGGCTCGAGATCGAAGGGCTGGATTCCGACGCCCGGGTGATCCGCGACATCGATGGCATCGTGCACATCTACGCGAAGACCGAGCACGATCTCCTGTTCCTGCAGGGCTGGGCACAGGCCCGTGATCGCCTGTTCCAGTTGGATCTGCAGCGGCGAACCGCAAGCGGAACGCTGGCCGAGCTGCTGGGCCCGGCGGTGCTGGCGTCCGACATCCAGTCGCGGACGATCGGTCTCCGTCGCGCGGCGGACCGATCGCTCGGCCTGTTGTCGCCTGAGGGCCTGCGGGCGCTCGACGCCTTCGCGGCCGGCGTCAACGCCTATGCGACGACCAATCCGCTTCCGCTGGAGTATCTCGGCCTCGAGCTTGACGCCTTCGAACCCTGGACCCCGGCCGACAGCATGACCATCGCCAAGGGTCTCGCTGTCCTGCTCTCGCTGCAGGACAACCTCACGGAGGGACTGGAGCGCACCATCGCCCTGACCGATTATGTCGCCGAGCTCGGGCCGGTGGACGGGTCCGCCCTCTTCCTGGACGACGTCTTTCGCAGCGCGCCGTTTGATCCGGCATCCACGGTGCCGGACGCCTCTCAATCGCCACCGGTAATGCCGCCGCCGAGCCCGGTCGTGTTTGACGTCTCCGGCATCCGCCCGGAGGCCTTGCAGATCGCGCGCGGGTTTCTCGGTCTGACTCCGGCCGGGTCCGCGGTCGGCGCACACGGCAGCAACGAGTGGGTCATAAGTGGCGCTCTGACGGAGTCCGGTCGGCCGCTGCTCGCCAACGACCCGCATCTGCCGTTCTCGACGCCGGCGCTCTGGTACCCGATCCATCTCGCCGCGCCGGCCGCCGGGTTCGACGTGATCGGCGCCAGCCTTCCGGGAACACCCTTCGTCATCCTTGGCCACAACCGGCGGATCTCCTGGGGCGCCACCAACCACCGCATGGACGACACCGATATCTTCCAGGAGCAGCTGGTGCCGAACGGCCAGCCGCCGATCGGGCTCGGGGTCCTCGTGGGGGCAGAATTGAAGCCCATTGAATTGGTCGAGGAGGTCTTCCGCTTCAACGTGGTCGGTGACGGCGTGATCGGGAACCTGGTGACCGTGCCACCGACGGACGTACCGCCGATCCTGGTCATCCCGCACCGGAACAACGGACCGATCATCGGCTTCGACCCCGCAAGCGGCGTCGCGCTGAGCGTCATGTTCACCGGCTTCAGCGGCACCCGGGAAATCGACGCCTTCCGCGGATTCAACCTGTCCCACGATCTCGAGGATTTCGTCGACGCGCTGCAATTCTTCGACGTCGGTTCGCAGAACTGGGCCTATGCCGACACGGCCGGCACCATCGCCTATTTCACCAGCGCGGAGCTGCCGCTGCGTCGTGACCTTCAGCAGGGATCGGTTCACGGCCTGCCGCCGGCGTTCATCCGCGACGGAACCAGTCCCCTGACCGAGTGGCTGCCGCTGGCCACACCGCAGCCGGGCCATGCCATCGCGTTCGAAATCCTGCCGTTCGAGGAGATGCCGCAGATCGTGGATCCGGCGGCGGGCTATGTCGTGAACGCCAACAACGACACCAATGGCGACACCCTGGACAACCGGCCGCTCAATCAGCTTCGCACCGACGGCAGCGGCGGCATCCGCTACATCTCCTGGAAGCAGCAGGCCGGTCTGCGGGCCGGGCGAATCACCCAGCTGCTGGAGGAACGGCTCGCGCTCGGGCCGGTCACCGCCGACGACATGCGCACGATCCAGGCCGACGTGATCCCGCTGGACGTGGCGCTCTTCCGGCCGCTCGTGGTGAACGCCTTCGACGCCGCCGGCGTGCCCGGCGCGCCACAGGAGCTGGTGGATCTGGCCGCCGATCCAGGCATCGCCGAGGCGGTCGCGCGGCTGGCGGATTGGGACGGGTCGATGTCGACGGGCATCGCGGAAGGCTACGATGCCAGTGATGTCGATGGCGAACGGCTGGAGCCGACCCAAGCCGAGATCCGGAACAGCATCGCCGCCACGATCTATCACGTCTGGCGAAGCGAGATGATCGCCAACACGATCGACTCAACCCTCGCGGCCCAGAATGGCCTGCCGCCACCGAACGACCAGCGGGCTTTGATTGGACTCGGGCATCTGATCCGCAGCTTTCCGAGCAATGGCGGCATCGGCGCCTCGGGGCTCAATTTCTTCGATGTTCCAGGGGTCGGCAGCGCCGATCACCGGCGGGACATCATCGTGCTGAGAAGCCTACGTGGGGCGCTCGACCTACTGGCGAGCGACGCCTTTGCGGCTGCGTTCGGCAACTCCAGCGACCAGGATATGTATCGTTGGGGGCGCCTGCACCGCGTCGCACTGCCCAGCGCCGCGGGAGCCACGCCGGTCTTCAGCACCGATGGCGGTCACAGGACCGTCGACCCGGGCACGCTTCGGGTCAGAGTGTCGAATGCCGGTGATTTCCTCTACCGGGATGGCACGACCCGACGGTATGTCGCCGACTTTGCCGGACGCCGCCGCATCGCGGCGCAATCCAGCCTGCCGGGCGGCGTCAGCGGCAACATGGCCGACCTGTTCTTCGACAATCTGCTCGAACCCTGGCTCACCAACGACACCTACGTGTTACGCCAGCGTCGGTCAGACGTACTGCGCGCCGCCGTCGAATTTCTGGTCCTCCGGCCGCCGGGCAGGGATGACGACGATGATGGAGACGAAGACGACTGACCGCCGGACACCCGGTCGTCGTGTCGGCACGGTTTGACAGGCTCACCCGGCAGCCGGGTCCGCGGTGCGCACGCTACGCCTTGGAACACGCAACGCGAACCGCTACGGTCGCGGTACCGGCGGCACCCGCCGACCACCCATTCCAGGGAGCAGACCATGGCCGGGACCATCGAGCAGCGGCTGATCGACCATGACATCGAGTTGCCCGAGGCGGCGACGCCGGTGGCCAACTACGTGCCCGCGGTGCAGTCGGGCAGCATGCTGTACATCTCCGGGCAGGTGCCGCTGTGGAACGGCCAGCGCCGGCATATCGGCAAGCTTGGCGCCGATACCTCGGTCGAGGACGGCCAGGCGGCGGCGCGCCTCTGCGCCCTCAACGTGGTGTCCCAGGCCAAGGCGGCTTTGGGCGACCTCGACCGTGTCGCCCGCGTCGTGAAGCTGGTCGGCTTCGTGAACTCGACGCCGGACTTCACCGACCAGCCGGCGGTGATCAACGGGGCGTCGGACCTGATGGTCGAGGTGTTCGGCGACAAGGGGCGCCATGCCCGGTCGGCGGTCGGCGTCGCCGCCCTGCCGCTCGGGGTCGCGGTCGAGGTCGAGGCCATTCTCGAAATCGCCGGCTGACCTGCCGGCGGCCCGGCATCGAAGCGCGACCGGACCACCCGCGCCTTGTCTGCGATCAGCTGAACCGTAGCGATGTCCGACTATCCAGATTTCGCCGACCCGATGAAGCGGCCGCGCTACATGGGCATGCCGACCTTCATGCGGGCGCCGCATCGCGAGGACCTCTCCGAACTCGACATCGGCCTGGTCGGCATCCCGTTCGATGGCGGGGTCACCAACCGGCCCGGGGCGCGGCACGGCCCGCGCGAGATCCGCAACCAGTCCAGCCTGATGCGGCGCATCAACCAGGCCACCGGCATCGATCCCTATTCCCTGTGCCGCGTCGCGGATATCGGCGATGCCTGGGCCGAGAGGCCCTACGAGCTGACCGGTGCCCTGGAGGAGATCGCCGGATTCTTCCGGCGGGTGCATGCGGCCGGACTCGTCCCGGTCTCGGCCGGCGGCGACCATGCCACCACCCTGGCGGTGCTGCGCGGCATCGCCCAGGACGGGCCGGTGGGCCTGATCCAGTTCGACGCCCATTGCGATACCGGCGACGACTATCTCGGTTCGCGATTCCATCACGGCGCGCCGTTCCGCCGGGCGGTGGAGGAGGGCCTGCTGGACCCGAAGCGCACCGTCCAGATCGGCATCCGCGGCACGGTGAACGACCGCGACATCTGGCGGTTCAGCCACGAGTCCGGCATGCGTGTCGTCTATATGGAGGAATTCTACGAGGCCGGCCCGCATGCGGTCATGGACGAGGCGCGCACCATCCTCGGCGATGGACCGACCTATATCAGCTTCGACATCGACGGCCTCGACCCGGCCTTCGCCCCCGGCACAGGCACGCCGGAATGCGGCGGGCTTTCGGTGATCGAGGCGCAGATCATGCTGCGCCGGCTGCAGGGTCTGTACCTGGTCGGCGGCGACGTGGTGGAGGTGTCGCCGCCCTTCGACCCATCCGGCAACACCGCCCTGGTCGGCGCGACGCTGATGTTCGAGATCCTCTGCGTCGTCGCCGACTCCGTCGCGGCGCGACGCGCGGCCTGAGCTGCGGCCGGATCGCCGGCCGCCCGCCTTATTTGCAATCTCCCGGAAGGACGCCTTGTCTTCGCCGGATGCCGGACCCAGACTCCTAGGGACCCCGGCCAACGGAGCGGCCCATGCCGGACGACAGCACGGCTTTGATCATCAAGGTGCACGCCGATATCGGGGCGGTCGACGCCGCCGCCTGGGACCGCTGCGCCGGCACGGACAACCCGTTCATCGGACACGCCTTCCTGTCGGCGCTGGAGGAGTCCGGATCGGTCTCGGCCGACAGCGGCTGGCTGCCGCAGCACATGGTGCTCGAGACCGAGGCCGGCCAGGTGCTGGGTTGCGTGCCGATGTATCTGAAGACCCATTCCTACGGCGAGTATGTCTTCGACTGGGGCTGGGCCCAGGCCTACGAGGAGGCTGGCGGACACTACTATCCCAAGCTGCAGGTCTCGGTGCCGTTCACGCCGGCGACCGGGCCGCGGCTGCTGGTCGCACCGGACCACGACCGGGACGCCGTGGCCGATGCGCTGATCTCAGGATTGCAGCAGGTCACCGACCGGCACCAGGTCTCCAGCCTGCACGTGACCTTTCCGACCGAGGCGGAGTGGCAACGCTTCGGCCGCGCCGGCTGGCTGCAGCGCACCGGCCAGCAGTACCATTGGGTCAACGCCGGCTACGAGAGCTTCGACGCGTTTCTGGCGGCGCTGGCCTCGCGCAAGCGCAAGGCGATCAAGAAGGAGCGGCGGCAGGTCGCGGAAAGCGGCGTGAAGCTCGAGGTGGTCACCGGCGGCGACCTGACCGAATCCCATTGGGACATGTTCTTCCGGTTCTACCGCAACACCAGCGACCGGAAATGGGGCAGCGCCTACCTGACCCGAGACTTCTTCTCGCTGCTGGGCGAGCGGCTCGCCGACCGGGTCGCGCTGGTGGTCGCCACCCATGACGGCAGGCCGGTCGCCGCGGCGCTGAACCTGATCGGCGACGACACGCTCTACGGCCGCAACTGGGGCTGCAGCCAGCATTTCAGGTTCCTGCATTTCGAGGCCTGCTACTACCAGGCCATCGAATTCGCCATCGCCCGCGGCCTGGCCAGGGTCGAGGCCGGCGCCCAGGGCCAGCACAAGGTCCAGCGCGGCTACATGCCGGTCCACACCTACAGCGCCCACTACATCCGCGACCCCCGCTTCCGCGCCGCCATCGAGGATTTCCTGGAACGCGAGGGCCGCATGGTCGACTGGGAAATCCAGGCGATCGCGAAGGGCTCGCCGTTCCGCCAACAGGACGGCGAGACCCGCTGACGCGCCGCGACGATTGATTGCCGGAGCGGGCCGGCAGCCGGTACTCTCAAGCCATGAATCGCAGCCCCGTCGACGTCCTGAAATCGGTATTCGGCTTCGAGGCGTTCCGGGGACAGCAGGCGGATATCATCCAGCACGTGATCGACGGCGGTGACGGCCTGGTGCTGATGCCGACCGGCGGCGGCAAGTCGCTGTGCTACCAGGTACCAGCACTGTGCCGGGCGGGCACCGCCGTGGTGATCTCGCCGCTGATCGCGCTGATGCAGGACCAGGTCGAGGCCCTGCGCCAGCTGGGCATTGCAGCGGCGGCACTCAATTCGACCATCCCCTACGCCGAGGCGGCGGCGATCGAGCGGGACATCGCATCGGGCCGCCTCGACCTCGTCTACGTCGCGCCCGAGCGGCTGCTGACCGACCGCTTCCTGGACCTGCTGGACCGCAGCCAGGTCACCCTGTTCGCCATCGACGAGGCCCATTGCGTCTCGCAATGGGGCCACGACTTCCGGCCCGAATACCAGCAGCTCGGCATGCTGCGGCAGCGCTAT
>JAAUYH010031134.1_pt1 | contig 10895 bp, 9 predicted proteins | sample 7278061 | NCBI WGS metagenome assembly JAAUYH01 (sample SAMN14350203, study PRJNA611818) | marine sediment metagenome | isolation source: surface marine sediment (0.6m) | place: French Polynesia: Moorea | collected 2018-08 | reverse complement strand
CCTCTGGTCAAGCCCCTACGGCTAAACACTGTGGAGGGTTGGCTCAAGTTTGGGAGTTGAAGCGACAGAAACCTCGGATGAAGCGTAGCGGAATCCGTAGGTAGTTCATTTGTACTTAAGCTTCTCTGGTTGACAATTATTCACCGATTTTGCTAAGTTTGTGATATTTTGTTAAGGAAGACTCCAATAACCCTTGGTCTTAATTCTACTATTACTTAGTAAAACAAGGGATTTCAGGTAAACAGCACCCTATTTCTGAATCCGACAATTATTGATAAGGAGATTACTACTATATGGCTGATGATGTCCTAATTAAAGTTGACCATGTCTCAAAGAAATTTTGTCGTGATCTGAAACGTTCTCTGTGGTATGGTGTGCAAGATATTATGTCAGAAGTGACAGCTCGAAAATATGAGCATGAACTTAGAAAAGATGAGTTTTGGTCTGTTAATGATATTTCCTTTGAATTGCGTCGAGGGGAATGTTTAGGACTCATCGGTCCCAATGGAGCCGGAAAAAGTACCCTACTAAAAATCCTTAATGGACTCATTAAACCCGATAAGGGAAGAATTGAACTTCGAGGAAGAATTTCCTCGTTAATTGAATTGAGTGCAGGGTTTAACTCAATCTTAACAGGTCGAGAAAACATCTATAGTCGGGGAGCTGTTTTAGGATTTACCAAGGCAGAAATTGATAAGAAATTGGATGCGATTATTGATTTTTCTGAGTTAGAAGACTTTATTGATACACCAGTGGTTAATTATAGTTCTGGGATGCAAGTTAGACTAGGATTTGCTGTCGCAGCGCAGATGGAACCCGATGTCCTTCTCTTAGATGAAGTTTTAGCCGTAGGAGATGTAGGCTTTCGGGCGAAGTGTTTTAACGCCATCTATAAAATGATGGAAAACGCAGCCGTGGTATTAGTTTCTCATTCCATGCCCCAAATTGGTAGGGTGTGTTCTGATATTCTCGTGATGGATCACGGTAAATCTGTGTTTCAAGGTCAAGATATTGCGACAGGAATTAATAAATTTTATTCTTATTTTCAAGCTGAAGACATTTTAGTTAGTGGTAGTGGAGAGGCAACCATTCATTCTATTGATTTAGAAAGTAATGGAAAAACACAGGTAGAGACTATTAACTATCTAGATAAAGCTTCAATGAGTGTCGAAGTTTCTGTTAATTCAAACATAGAAATTTTTGACGTTGTTATTAATATTGTTAGTCAAGAATTGCAGCCTGTAGCTTATTGTAATTCTTATTTTAATCAAACTCATTTTAATAATTCAAATACTAAGATGAAGGTATCCGTTGATTTTGGGAAGATGAACCTTAGTCCAGGAATTTATTCCTGTACTGTTGTGATTACTGGAGTCAATGGCACTAAAGTCCTCTGTAAACATAATAATGGTTATAAGTTTAATGTAATTGGCGATCATTTTTGTGCAGCTCCTGTTCAAATTTGGGGGGATTGGACAGTCAAATCATGAAGATGAAAAGAAGTTGGTCAGTTGTTAGAAATAGACGCAAATTATTTCTATTTTTTGTTTTTTTCCTTCTAACTATGATTGTTCTAATAAACTATTATCCAGGGGATAAAACTCAGGAGTGGTTTAAAAGTCAATCTCTATCATTCTATAGTTATAATTTATTTGACATTGGCGTAACCGATATTAATAATGATAATAACCTTGACCTATTTACAACCAATCATAATTCTTTAGGAAATTTGATGATTGGTGATGGTGATGGGAAATTTACGAATGTTGTTTCTCAATGGAAATTTGGCCATAATGCTGATTTTCCAGGATTCGCTGATTCAGAAAGAAAGCCAACCTTTGATGCTCCTGGTTTGTATATATTTTGGTATAAGCGAACCCTCCTCCTCAAAGCATTTAATACAGGTAATAACAACAATTTAAGTGGTCAAATTAATATCTTATCTAAGAGTGAAATTCAGTATGATTCGTCTACTAAAGTTACTCTTACTGCCAATAAATTATCCAACTCAGCAGTAGAAAGTCAAATTAGCTTTCAATTTCTAAGAGACGGTAAGTTAGAAATAAAACCTAGAGGTTTTGCCCCAATATCGTTGCTACTCAATCAAAACTTTGATTTGTCTAGTGTCTATATTGGTCTTGAAAAAATACATCCAAAAACTCATGATATTGACTTAAAAACTCTAAGAGATCATCATAGTATTTCTTGGGCAGATTATAATGGCGATGGAAATATTGATGCTTTTATCACTCGTAGTGGAGGATCATTTGGTTCAGAAGAAAATTTTAGACAATTTTTTAATCGTCATCTCCTATTAAATAATGGAAAGAATTTTGAAGACGTTACAAGAAAATCAGGAATTTCAGATAGTGCTTGTCGCTCCCATACGGCAGCATGGGTTGATTTTGATGGTAATAATAGTCTTGAACTTTATGTTGTTTGTTTTGATGGAACCAGTCGTTTATATCAGCAAAACATACAAGGAAAGTTTATAGATATTGCTCCGAAAGTTGGACTTAGTCCCTTACACATAACTTCTAAGCAAAGGGGTTGGGGTAAAAACGGTTCTTTTGTTTGGTTGGATACTGATAATGACGGGGATATAGATTTACTCCGTTCTTATAAAAATTATTTGATGTTGTATATTAATCAATCTGGTATATTTGAAGAAAAAAAGATTAGTTCTCTTCCTAAAATTATGGATCTCTTTAGCTTGAAATTTAGCGTTGCTGATTACGATCTTGATGGAGACTTAGATATTCTTGCTGTTTCAGGATATGGAAATACCTTATTAACAAATGTAGAGGGAGAATATGCTTTAACCGACCCCAAGACGATTGGTTTACCCGATGCGAGCTTCAGTGCCAATTGGGTTGATTATAATAATGATGGCTTACCAGATTTGCATGATACATCAGAAGGCTTATATTATCAATTACCCAATCATCATTTTAAAAAAGCTCATATTTTAAGTCAGGAATTTAGAGGACTTTCATTTCCTTTAGACCCCCGAACCCTATGGTTTGATTTTGATAATTCGGGTTCTCAAGACTTGTTGATGACAGCTTTAGTTTATGATCATTGGAAATCAGCGATTTGGAATTCTTCACTATACCGTAGCATTGGCTTAACTAATGACTGGTTGCAAAAGAACTTTCATCCCTATAAAGAGTATCAATCTCTTAAGAAAAAACGTTTTGAAAAAGCTGAGCATAGTCAAACCGATTTTGTTTGGCAAGGTAAATTATATCGTAATATTAATACTGAAAATCATTGGCTGAAAATTAAGCTGATTGGACCTCCTAAAAATCCTCAAGCTCTAGGAGCAAAAGTGTTTATGTCAAGCCCTGATGGAGAAATGTTACAACAGGTTGGATCGATGGAACATTCTCATTATTCTCAGGGACATCGCCCATTACATTTTGGTTTAGGTCAAGCTAAAATAGCTCAATCAGTTCAAATATTTTGGCCCGATGGACAATCAGAAGAAATCAAAATTCCCAAGGCTAATAAACTATTAATCATTAAATGGAAACCAAAAACTAACAATTAGTCTAATTCTTTTTAATATAATTTTGATTATTTTTGGTCGTGATATTGCTAAGAAAAATAGTTTAGCTAAGACTAAACTTATCGATTATAGTATTGGTGTTTTTTTATCAAAATATGTTATAGTAAAATCAATTATTCCAAAACGATATGTTAAATGATGTTAATGCCAAATTTCTTAGTTATAGGCGCACCAAAAGCCGGTACAACTTCTTTGTATAAATATCTCGAACAACATCCACAAATTTATATGAGTCCTGTTAAAGAACCTTCGTTTTTTGCATTGGAAGGAAAAGATTTAGATGTTTTGCCTAGTGGTAATCATTCAGTAACAGTTCTTGAGAAGTACCAATTACTATTTCAAGGAGTAACAGAAGAAATAGCCATTGGAGAAGCATCAACTACCTATCTGTATAGCCCAAAAGCAGCCGAACGAATAAAATACTATACACCAGATGTTAAGCTGATTGCTATCCTTCGTAATCCAGTCGATCGAGCTTTTTCAAATTATAAAATGATTATGAGAGATCAACCGTTAAGTCTTCAAAGTTTTAGCAAAGAAATTGAAGATGAAGAACCCAACTTAGTCATCCGTAGACAAGAAAAAAAACGTCCTATAACTCCCTATATAGGGGGTGGTTTTTATTATAAGTTACTTAAACGATATTTTGATGAATTTGATAACAGTCAAATTAAAATTTATTTATATGAAGAATTTACCCAAAATACAGTTCAAGTTATGCAAGATATTTTTGACTTTTTAAATATCGACGATACATTCCTACCAGATGTATCCCAAAAATATAATGTTTCTCAAAAGTCTAGGGAAAATAAAGCTGAAATACCTTCACCGCTTTTATCTACCTCTAATACAATAAATTTTATTAAACAATTATTAAGTTGGGGTAATATGCAAGATTCACCAAATGATATGGATATTCATTCTAGTTTCAATAAAATAGAGTTATCACCAGAGTTGAGAAAAAAATTAATAGAAATTTATAGAGAAGATATTGAAAAATTACAACATTTCCTGAACAAAGATTTATCATCTTGGCTAACTTGAAATTAACTTTTAGTTAGTTAATTTACTATTCATTTCTTGGAAGGTTTATTTATGTTAGATTATCAAAAAAAATGGCTAAAGTATGCTGTCGAGGATTGGCAAGCACTGAAGAAACAAAATAGTAACATCACTTATTTAGTATCATTTCCAAAATGTGGTCGAACCTGGTTAATGTTCATGTTATCTGAAATAATTATAAGAGCTTATGATATTAAATTGGATACATCAACTATAAAAATTAATAAAATTACAGGAAATTACTCAAGTTTACCTAAAATTATACAAACTCACGATGATAGTTCTTTAGCAAACGAACAAGGTAATATATGCGACATTGAAAAACTATTTATTTATGGAGGACGCTTCAGATATCTAAAAAGTAAAGTAATTCTTCTAATAAGAGATCCTCGTGATGTAGTTGTATCTCATTATTATCAAATTACACGCAGGGTTAAAAATAATCCTATACAATGTGATTCTTTAAGCGAATTTATTCATCATCCATTATATGGGTTTGAAAGAATTATTCGCTTTTATCAAATCTGGAATCGTAATCGCTTGATTCCTCAAGATTTCCTGCTAATTCGTTATGAAGACTTAATTTTGAACGGTGTTGATAGTTTGAAAAATATTATAGAATTTATTAAGCTAAAAGACATTGATTCTAACTTGATCAAAAATGTCTATGAATATAGTCAAGCAGAAAATATGAGAAAATTAGAAATAACAGGTAAGATCGAAGGTATGAACTTTGTAAACACTGATAAAAACTCTTTAAAAGTACGCAATGCTAAAATAGGTTCATATTTAGAAGAACTATCAGATGAAGATATAGACTATTGTGATAATCTGATGACGAAGATGCCAAAAATATATAAACCGCGTCTAAGTTGAACCCCGTAGTTTTTCTTCTTCGGAGTCAAGATGGTTTTTTACCCATAGGCGATCGCTAACAATGAGCGGTCTAGAATTAAGAACTGACTGAAATTGGGCAACTTGTTCAATTAATTCAGTCTTGCTATGATAATCCTTTTTTCTTTAGGGTCTTTATTGTCGCACTTTGACCACGACTAACCTCATATAAAGCCATTAATCGTTCTCTAGTTCTCAGATGCTCTGCTTTTAAGCCTTCTTGTCTTAATTTTTCTGGACTTTGATTCCAAAGCTCAAACTTCACTTTTAAAAGTAAATACTGCTTTGTTTAACTTTGAGAGCATCATACCTGATCCTACTCCAAAACTCCAGGTTTCAAGATGGACGGAGTTGAGTTATTGATAATATAATTAGTAATCATTTATTGTTGTTTCCTCACCTAACCATTTGTAAAGTAGTTTAACTATTAAGACAACATACACAAATAATTATGTATAATTAGTTTATAATTAACAAAAAGTGACTTTTACCACATCCAATTAATTAATGATTTTACCCAATTTTTTAGTAATTGGCACTGCCAAAGCAGGAACATCCTCACTCTGGTATTATTTAAACCAGCATCCGCAAATTTATATGACTCCTAGAAAAGAAACCGGATTTTTTGCCTTTGAAGGCACAAATTTAGATTTCCAAGGACCCGGAGATCAAGAAAAAGATAAGTTACCTATTAATAATTTAGACATTTATTTACAACAATTTAAGTATTTTAAGAATGAAATAGCTGTTGGAGAAGCTTGTACAGATTATATTTATAGTCCTAAAGCCCCAGAGAGAATACATCATTATATTCCTGATGTGAAATTGATTGCTATTCTCCGTAATCCAATAGACAGGGCATTTTCACAATTCTTAGGAAATTTGAAGAGAGGAGTTGAACCCTTAAATGATTTCTCTCAAGCAATTAAACAAGAAGATAAGCGAATAGCTGATAATTGGCATTATCGTTGGCACTATCGAGAGAGAGGATTTTACTACAGACAGTTAAAGCCATATTTTGACAAATTTGATAGAAATCAGATTAGAATTTATATTTATGATGATTGGAAAAATAAACAAATACAGACTTTACGAGATATTTATAAATTTATTAATGTAGATACAAACTTTATAGTAGACACATCAAAAAAACTACATACTTCTCCTAAAACAATCCCTAAAAATAAGCTTTTTAATAAATTGCTCCTTAGTCCTAATTTGTTAAAATCTAGCTTGAAGTTGTTTATACCTGAGAAAATTCGTCAAAAAATCTGGAGTCAACTAAATCAGAAAAATCAAGCTAAACCTTCACTTTCTTATAAATTACGACAGCAGTTAATTAACATATATAGAGAAGATATTTTGCAATTACAAGATTTGCTGGAATATGATTTATCTAAATGGTTAAAAATAGAAAATTAATTGAATGAAAAAAAATGTAACATTCTTTCATTGGCAAAGAAGCTAGTATGTGTAAATATAAAACATGGATTAGTTCTTATTAAATTATGCTAAATAAAGTCAATCAAACAATAGTTAGTCAAAAGATTACACAAAAAATCTGTGATGATGGGTTTGTTTTAATTGAAAATATATTATCTATTCACGAACTGAAAAGAATTAGACAGTTAATTAAAAATCATTTTCGTCATCATGGAGTAGTGGCAAATTCTGGTTTAACACAACCCAATGCTGCTGTTGAAGTTCCTGAAATTAACTGGCTATTTTATCATCCTAAAATTTTAGCAGTGATGGGTCAATTACTAGGACAAGAACAGATAATGTTTACCAGTCATTGTGATGTCCATTGTCGTACTTTATCAGCATGGCATAAAGATGATGGAATGAAAGTAATGGAAGGGGGATATTTTGGTTTTCCAGCTTATGATCAAGAAGACTGTAAAGTGTATAAAGTTGCGCTTTATCTACAAGATCACGATCGCAATAAAGCAGGATTAACAGTTAGAAAAGGCTCTCATAAATTATCAGATATTAATCAAGGAGAAGAAGTTTACTTAAAAACAAAAGGCGGAGATGCTATCATCTTTGATGTACGATTGACTCATACAGGTCAACAAGATATTTATCCTGTTGAATTTTTAGAAAAACCAAATGCTGTGATAAAAAAAGGATTAAATAAGGTTTTGAAAATTTCTTCTCAAACAACTGAACAGTATCTAAAAAAAATATATGATGGTTTATTTGGAGATAGATTATCTATATTTTTTACCTATGGTTTACCTAATGAGTACACAAAAAATTTTGCAATCAATAATATGAAACGCCAGCTTGAACAAAATAAAAACAGTAATTTATTTATGTCAGAAGAAACCAAACAAAAATTTCTTGAGAATAATGTTGTCTTAGCAGAGGAATATTTTAAACAACTGAAACAATGAAAATAGAAGTAAACTTTTTATCCCCTAAATCTTTAGATGAAGCTAAAATAATTCAAAATGAGCTTCAAAATAAAGTGATTAGAGACGATCATATTCAAACAGTTAATTATGTAGCAGGGGTTGATGTAGGGTTTAAAGATAACTATAAAATGACAAAAGCAGCAGTTGCTGTTTTAAAATTCCCCAGTTTAGAATTAGTAGAAAGTCAAACCGCTTTAATTCCGACAACCTTCCCTTATATTCCTGGATTCTTATCCTTTCGAGAAATTCCAGCACTATTAAAAGTCATAGAAAAATTAACAATTATTCCTGATATTATTCTCTGTGATGGACAAGGAATAGCCCATCCGAGACGCTTAGGTATTGCCTCTCATTTAGGGGTTTTACTCGATATTCCCACTATTGGTGTGGCTAAATCTTTATTCATTGGTAAACATGAAGAAGTACCTCTTGAAAAAGGGAATTGGAAACCTTTAATTGACCAAGAAGAAATCATTGGAGCCGTGCTAAGATCAAGAACCAATGTGAAACCGATTTATGTCTCTATCGGTCATAAAATTAGTTTACCCACAGCCTTAGAGTATGTGATGGCTTGCTTAACCAAATATCGCTTACCTGAAACGACAAGATGGGCAGATAAGTTAGCCTCTGATAAATAATTACATGAGTCACTTGAAAATGATTAAATTATTTCTTTTTATGGGTTCAATTTTAGCCGGCTTATCTGTTGCTGGTGGAGCATTTGCTAGTCATGCTTTAAAAGATCAATTAAGCGATCGCGCGTTAGACATATTCGAGACAGGGACAAGATATCAAATGTATCACGCCCTAGCTTTAATTTTAGTGGCTTTACTATTAACTCGCTTAGAAACCGTGCCAATGACCATGATTAGCGCAGGATATGCTTTTATTATCGGTATTCTTATCTTCTCTGGTAGCCTTTACGCCCTCAGTTTAACGGGGATCAAATGGTTAGGGGCGATCACCCCTATTGGTGGGGCTGCATTTCTTATCGGTTGGGCAAGTTTGGCGATCGCAGCTTGGGCTATGAAGTAAATTAAAATTACAGATTGTTGGTTAAGGGTTCCCTGTAAGATGATAAACTGACCTATTAGGCACAAAAGTTTTGATATTCAATGGTCTGGGAAGTACCAAGACTTGGTACAGTTGCCGAAGATCAGCAAAGTTATTTATTAGAGTCAGTATGAAAGTTCTTGTTATTGGCGGTGACGGTTATTGTGGTTGGGCAACCGCCCTACATCTTTCCAACAAAGGGTATGATGTCGGTATTCTCGACAATTTAAGTCGGCGTTATTGGGACTCTAAACTAGGAGTTGATACCCTCACCCCCATCGCTCCTATCCAAAAGCGGATTAAACGTTGGCAAGAGTTGACAGGGAAAACGATCGACTTATTTGTGGGTGATATTACCGATTATAGCTTTTTAAGTCAAGCCTTACAGCAGTTTGAACCTGCGGCGATCGTCCATTTTGGGGAACAGCGCTCAGCACCTTATTCTATGATCGATAGGGAACACGCGGTATTCACCCAAGTTAATAATGTGGTAGGAACCCTAAATATTCTCTACGCCATGAAAGAAGATTTCCCAGACGCTCACCTCGTTAAACTGGGAACCATGGGAGAATATGGCACACCGAATATTGATATTGAAGAAGGCTATATCACCATTGAACACAATGGCCGTAAAGACACCCTACCGTATCCTAAGCAACCGGGTAGTTTCTATCATTTGAGTAAGGTACACGATAGTCATAATATCCATTTTGCCTGTAAAATTTGGGGCTTACGAGCCACTGATTTAAACCAAGGGGTGGTTTATGGGGTATTGACGGAAGAAACGGGCATGGACGAAATGCTTATTAACCGTTTAGACTACGATGGGGTGTTTGGAACTGCGCTCAATCGTTTCTGTATTCAAGCAGCCATCGGTCATCCTTTGACGGTATATGGAAAAGGCGGTCAAACCAGAGGTTTCTTGGATATTCGGGATACTGTCAGATGTATTGATATCGCCATCCAAAATCCGGCTGAGGAAGGAAAGTTCCGCGTCTTTAACCAGTTTACTGAATTATTCAGTATTAAAGATTTGGCCATGATGGTGAAAAAAGCAGGAAATGCCATCGGGTTAGATGTGGAAATTAATAATTTAGAAAACCCCCGAGTTGAGTTAGACGAACACTATTTCAACGCTAAGAATACTAAGTTATTAGATTTAGGATTAGAACCCCATTATCTATCTGATTCGCTCCTGGATTCTTTGTTGAACTTTGCTGAGAAATATAAAATAAGGGTTGACAAAGATCAGATTTTACCTCAGGTTTCTTGGCATAGAAAATAATTGAGCAGTAATCAGAGATTATTAATCTCAACATTGTTTGATGTGGTGAAGGGTGGCATTTTTGCCACTCTTCATGATTATGAGTAGTTAAGATCAGTCTCTAATTTAATCATCTTCCTCTGACTTATTTTGTACATAATGTTATCTTTAACTGTCAAATTACTTTGTACTGAAGCAGAACAATTTTCAATCCTGGAATCTCAACATCAAGAATCTTCTCTTTATGGTGTGACAGATGGGAAAGCAGTAGGAACTTATTTAGAACATAAATTTAAAGCGTATTAAAAAAAAATATGATTTTGTAGAAGGAAGTTCCGCAAGTGGTATTAATTTTCCTGACTTACTGGTTGATATGAAAGTTACCAGTATTAAACAACCACAGTCATCATGTCCTTATAAATCTGCTAGACAAAAAATTTTTGGACTAGGATATTCACTGATTATTTTTGTTTACGATAAAATTGATAATAGTAGTGAAAAAATAACAAGATTAAATATACTAAGTAGGTAGGCATAATTAAAGATAAAATATTTGTAGGCCGATGCACTGCCCAAAACTATCTTCCTATCAAGGTTCTAGCTTTAATTGGCATTGCCCACATTATGCGTT
>JAAUYH010226411.1_pt1 | contig 10897 bp, 5 predicted proteins | sample 7278061 | NCBI WGS metagenome assembly JAAUYH01 (sample SAMN14350203, study PRJNA611818) | marine sediment metagenome | isolation source: surface marine sediment (0.6m) | place: French Polynesia: Moorea | collected 2018-08 | reverse complement strand
TGAAGACGACCATACGCCGCCTACCTTTCGTCTTCGGAGAAGGAATAATCTAAGTGCGACACTTGTCGTTCCGTAGCTTCCGAACCCAGGATAATCAATCGGCCGCCGGTATCTGTTGCCTATTAAGAGTGGTTTCGATGGCAACGGAGAATCACAGCCCCATTACCCACGGTTTCATGTCATCTACACCTGGTAACTAAAGCAAACCACACAATTACAGCAGAGCTATTTCAATTTTGCCCTTGGAATGGAGGATGGGAAGTTAATTGGATGTTCACCGTCAGCTTCATAATACGATGTAGCGGCGTAATTCGTTAGCATTGGACAATTTGTACCTTGAATTTGCAGCGCCTCATTTTCCGTCGTATTGCGAATGCCACTCTACAAAAGAAAGATAGATACCGTCAAGTTGAATGTAGCAATATCTTCAGTAAGCGAAACAGCACACATCCAGTGGTTGAGGAACATAGAAACGCTCTGATATAATAAATCGTGTTTCTTAGTAGATTCCGAGACAGGCCAAATAGCACTGTCGTCAACTACTGCGAAGGATTGGAACAACTCTTCAAATATGACAAACCTAAAAAATCGAGCCTCTCTTTGAATAGCGAATATGATTGATTAGTACTTCCGCAAAAACTCCGCTCGATGCGTGTAGAGATAGATACTCATAGGTCGATATCATAGACATTCGAAGTGCCTGAAACGTTTTGGTTGGTGGTGTACAATCTAAGAAACAAGCGTCCGTCAGATTTCTTTGCATCTACCGAAAGGAAAGGATGTAAGGAACACCCTGTTTGGAAGACGAACCCCCAAAGCGTGAGGAACAATTTCCATTCTTTTGTTTTTAGGCAAGTGTTGTTCCGTTTCACCTCATTTCAAATGTTGTGGAAGCCGAAGAACTACATATTCAGATTTCAGAGTGTGCATCGAGCCATCCAGCTGAAAAGCAGGATTCAGACAAGAGAACCCTCGGTCCGTATTTTCGGACAATCGCACGAACCATCTTCCGGAGGACTCGATTACGTCCACAGTCCCCTTCCACCAATTATATGCGAGATATACTTCATGTTCATCATCTTCGAAGTCTTTTGCCGTTTCTTTTTCCTAAATTTCGAATCTTTCTCTACATGCGCATGAAATCTTCTAGGCAATCCCACTAAAGTCACGATGCGCAATCTCAAACCCATATTCATCAGACACTGAACGCTTCGTAAACTCGTCACGTTCTCATAATGCCCAATCATCTACCGCCACATTATACAACTTGGACTGAGGCCTATGCCAGTTTTGTTTCGCCCCGAAATGCCTCGCGTTCCAGATTTTTGACGCAAAAAACAGCACTCTTCTATGCTGTTCTGCCCTTTATTTACATCTCTCTTTCGTTTCTTGCCGGAATCAGTTGTAAATGCATGGGTCGAACTATAATCATCGCGTTTTCGGGGTACCGAAGGAGTAACATGGAGAAGACGGTCGGCGTCAACCAAATCCATTGCCTCACTTTCATCATCGAAACATGGAACTTGTGTATCATAACGCTTTTGGAGTTTTTCAGAAACTTCGCTTGAGCCTGCCTGTACACTCTTCGCAACCGCTTCGGCGGAACGTTTTTCAACTATAACACGGTCGTTTGATTCAGTCTGTTTTACTTCCTGCTGCAGTCATCGAACCTCCGGGGGATTTATAAGATATTTCCAATCGCTCTCGCTAACTTGTAGAGTAAATTTTTGCTGGTATTTTTTTCAGTAGATAAATCCGCCGGTCGTGGGAACAACGTAGGAAAGTATTTTTGACACGTATATGAGAGAAGTATGTCAACGTAAGTATTCTCTCTTCTGATTCCATCTTCCAAAGGAAGGGGGCATAATCCGGGTTCTACAGAACCATATAAGCCTTCACCCGAGATGTTGTTGGGAATCGAGAATGATTTCCTCAATTTTTGCCAAAATTCGCGGAGCAAAGTAACTGCACGGCGGTATATTATCTCTTTGACGATAACAGGCCGCGATTGATTGAGGAGTTAAGACGACAATGAGTCTTTTTTCTATTCTTCATCAAAAATAGCCTTAAATTCGCCTAGTAGAAACTTTTGTTTTTGCAAAGTCGCGGAGCCCTACAGAAAATCGTTCATCACAACTCTTAGCGGTATAACATAAATAAACGAGAACTACTTCTTTTCATTATGTGCTATTCGCTTTAATCACTTAACTGACTCGTGCTTGTGATCTTATACATAGAATTCTACGCTTCTTGAACGGATAAACTAATCACTTAATTCCTTCATGTCGCCATTCTTGAACTCAGGGCACAACGCAACCGCCTTGTTACCAATTTTCGATGTGCCTGCAACCATTTAATCTCGTCGTTACTCGATTACCATATCATTGATAGAATCTTCCAGATTAGGATTTTTAATTTCCGTCCTGGTTGCGTAGTTCACAACTGGTACAGTTCTGCTGCAGCCTAAGTAATTCCCTAAACTTTACGCTGTTCACGAGTCTGACTTGGATGGGCATTGTGACGCTGGACAGTTCTCTTGATGTTTCCGGCGGTAACAGCTTCGTCGACAACTGCTAGTTTCACATCAACGGAGAGTTTATTGTGCACCATTTTCAGTTCCAATAAACATATATTCTTGTTCACTCCCATTTAAACACATTTCTTATCTTCTTTTTTTTGAACACGTAGTTAACGTTATTTGTACTACACGTACTCAAAGCAACATCAGACTGCTCCAGTTATGATTATCTTTACGCCTTTTTATTCCATTGTTTTAGGTGGGGGGAAGGAGGAGGGTCCAAATCCAACGGAAATACGGGAGACAGAAAATTTCATTATTGGTAGCTAAATACTTTTCTCTATGACAGGCTCACTGCCATGATCTGCTTGTTGGGGATAAATTGAACCATATCTCAGTGGTTCGAGCAGCCCGAATATCGAGACGGCTAAGACATGCGCTAGCTCAGTGAGTTCTCTGGTCACAAGTGGAACTCCCCAAACGAGAAAGCTTAGGCCATGGGGCCGACTCAGACTCTTTGAGTTCGTTAGAACTGTAATAGTTACGCATAGCCATGCTATCAGAGCAAGTACGATATATCGTATGAGATAAACAATTCGACTTCTGGTTGATGCCCCGACGGAGTATACGATGTAGACAAGTGGTTCCAAACTGAGTTTCACAATTTCAATAACTCTAGCCGATGTATCAGCCACAGAGAGGGTGCACAGAGAACACGGGTCTTCGAGATAATTGATAAAACGTACACCGTACATTTCGAAGATACAGATGGTCAGAACAGCAACCGAAGAAACATAGACAACGACAGTTGCAATTGCTTTCCTAATTCGAATGTATTTTCTCCGTGGCATCCCTTCTTTGTCCCACACAAATGTATGCCAAGACTTGTTTGAGTTACAGTTGTGTTTCGTTTCGTTGCTAGCATTCAATGAAGGAATACTTCGGCGTGTGGCTATCTGTATTTCCGGTTGCGGCCCTCGATTGCTTTCTGTTTGAGGAAAACATAACAGACGACTCCGGCGGAGTGAATAGTAGATTAGAACAAGATAACTCAAATAACGCGTTATTACAAGCGCAATGTTTGAGGCTGCCAAATCGCAATAAGCGTAGTACTCTTCTGATATCGATAGCAGCACTGTGCCAATATTGAACGATATCCAGACAGCACCCATGAACACCCATTCGCGCACTTTCCCGCCTAAGAAAGATGGACGAGTCAATCCATTGTAGTCGGATGTGGACTGTACAATAGAACCAGTCGAGAAAAATAATGGAATACTGCCCAAGAAAGCCCAACGCGCAGCGTATTCGACAATTCCGCCGTACGTCGCGAATCTTCGTACATACTTCGATGCGCTGCAATTCCCGTGAGGCTCGTGAAACAAATCGGTTTTGTTGGTGGTTGCCCGATATTCTACGGCAATGTCTGGATTGATCTTCTTTGGATCGAGTCTGTCCCACGGGCATCCCCTACATCTTGATTCGGCAAGAATATTAGAAAACTCCGGGCAGTATGTCGAAAACGATTTGCCATAGTAACTCTCGATCAGCTCTTGCAAACATTCTGCAGTAGCTTTTCGAGATGGTAGAAAGCATGCATCAGTCTTGTTGCCATTGAGATTGTACGGATTGCCATGTGCGAATGCAAAACTTATGCAAGCGAGAAGAAATGGAAGAAAGAAACCGACATATCTAGCCATGCCTTCGAACAGAAGTACCCGGATCCCGGCGAGACGCGAAGAATTGTACAATACTGACCCTGCAATGCTTGCTGCTTAACAGTTCTGGTCATGCCCAATACCGTGAAGATGAACAGCTGGTACTGAATTGCAAAAAAACAGAAAAACTCCTCCGAAACGGACGATACAAGGTGATATTGTCTCGCTGTACGATGGAAGCAACAGCATGATCAATTCTTTCGCGTCATCTTCCAACTCGAAGGGCCAACACAAGGAACCAAAATTTGAAAAAGCCTCGGTAGAAGCAAGTCCAGAATACTGCATCCAAATCTGTGATAGCAGAATCGGACGCTGCGTACAGTACACGCAATTATCCTCAACCGTTCTACTTACCTAGGGAATCGTCTTTTCTTGCATTCCATTCTTGACGTTGAACCCAAGTGAAACGAAAGAGGTCGGTTGCCTGGTGCGAATTTCAATGGCTCAATTACGAAATCAAATTGCAAAACAGAAATGTTTCACGAACACAAAGCCTGTAGTATTTGGTGCAAATGCGATACATGAGCCGCTTCGTTTTCGCCATACAATAGAAGAGCATGCCCGGTAGCAAATTCCCGAAAGCGGAAAGGATAAAGCAGAGTTCAACAATGATGAGGCGACGTACGGTGACGCTTCTCGTGGGCAACGATGCTTTTGTGGCAGTGCAATACGTCCCCTCAATGAAATAAAACGTCACAAAGTGCAACATTTATGCGGTGCTCTGCGCAGTTCATTTGCAACGTACAGTACTTAACGTTTCGTGTGAACTGTTGCAAGAGTTCAGAAAACTGTTACCGTATAGTGAACCGAACATGTCGTTCTGGATTTAGCAATCACTTTTATGAAGTTCAGCGCTTGTACACAATGGACGAGCTAATTCGAAGACGGCACCACAGCGATTGATGTGGACGAAGAGGAGGGGTCGCGACATAAACAGGTTGTGAATATGGAAACAAAAGTTTAAGCGGCTCTATATTCTCATGCGCAAAATCACAATTGGGGCTCACTTCCACCATAATTATCAAACAAACCTTGAACCCGTGCCGATAATTTGCCATTCTCGAATTGTTTTGCATGGACAGTTGGAGTGGTTTGGTCTAGAGTAAATCCATCGAGTCCGTTGTTCCTTGTCACCAGAGACAAAGCACAAAACGACTGCCAGCTTACTTAGAATGTATATCCTTACTGTAGTCAAATCGAACCATTTCTCAGTGGCTCGAGCAGCCCAAACATCGAAACGGCGAATGCATGCGTTATTTCAGTGAATTTCCAAACTGTGCTCCAAAGTGGAACGCCCAAAACGAGGAACCCTTCGCCATTGGGGCTGTATACACCCTTTGAGCCCATTAGAAACATAATGGTCATACATACCCCTGCTATCAAAGCAAGCACGACATATCTTATGCGATAAGCAACTTTGTTCGTAGTTGATGCCCCGAAGTAGTACACGATATGGGCAAGTGGCTCCAGGGTGAGTTTCGAAATCGCAATAGCTCTAGTCCATGTATCAATCGAAGGGAGGAAGCAGATAGACGGCCCTCCTCGACTTCTAAAATCAATCTGCCTGAAGGTATCAGTGATACAGATGAACTGAACAGCAAACGAAGAACCATAGAAGAGGCATAAAGCCACTGCTTTCTTACTTCCAATGTATTCGTTCCATGACATTCCGTCCTTGTCGCTCAAGAATGTATACCAAGACTGACTTGAGGCACAGGTCCGTTGGGCTTTGTCGCTGGTCTCCAATGAATCAATGCTTCGATGTGTTACCATATTCATTTCTGGTTGCGGTCCTTGACTGCGCTCGACTTGAGGGCAAGACAATCGGCAACACCGGCAGAATGAATAGTAGATTAAAATGAAATAACTCAAATCGCGTGCGATTACAAGCGCAAGGTTCGATGCTGCCGTATCACAGTAACGGTAGTACTCTTCTGATATCGACAGCATGATTATGCCAATATTATACGATACCCAGACTGCGCCCATGAACATCCACTCGTGCACTTTCCAGCCCAAAATAGATGGACGAGTTGGACCAGCGTCGCCGGTGGTGTACTGTACAATAGAACCAGTCGAGAAAAATATCGGAATACTGCCAACGAAAGCCCAACGTGTAACGTAGTCTGCCACTCCGCGAAACGTTCCCAACCCACTTACATACTTGGATATACTGCAATTTGCGTTCGGTTCGTGAAATAACTCTGTTTTGTTGGAGACCGTCCGATATTGCTCGACAATGTCTGGATTTATCTTCCTCGGGTCCAGTCTGTCCCACGGACATCCCGTGCACCTTGATTCGGCAAGCAACTGAGGAAAATCGGGCAGTACTTCGTGAAAGATGGCCGTAGTAACTTTCGATGAGCTCTTGCAAACATTCTGCAGTAGCCTTTTGAGATGATTGAAAGCATCCATTAGTCTTGCTCCCATTGAGGTTGTACGGATTTGCATACGTGAATGCAAAACCTATACAAAACAGAAGAAATCGAAGAACGAAACCGACGTATCTTACCATGATACCTTGGTAGTGGTACTCGAATCCCAGTGAAACGTGCAAAAATGTAGAAAATGAACCTGCTGTTTGAGAATTCTGGTTATAACCATAATTTCGTGAAGATGAACAGCTGTACTCCGCAGTAATATAGTGAAAAAAACCAACGAAAGTGTCGAAACGAGATGATAGTGTCTCGTTGTCAAGAAATTAACAGCATGATGAATTTCATCGCGTCACTCTACTTTCGACCACTGGGAGTTGCCCATGTTCGGACCCTCATGAAGGCGAAACTAAAGTTGTAACGTCTCGGTATTCTCCTGTGCAAATTCACAATCGATGGTCGAAAACAAGCCGCGGAATACCCGAATCAGTAACCCGAGGTTTTCAGAATCGGTTAATCATGCACTCGAGATTAGGCCTGTGTGTGTGGAGTCGAGATTAATTAGGGAGTAGCGTCCACTCAATCTTGATAGGAGCACATAACAGAGCGATGACGTAGACATGACGCACATCACGAGCGGGGCGAGCGTTGGAAACACTCACATAGAATGAGGACGCTGTTCTAGAAATGGAGTAATGTGGAGCTGTTGCAATGGCAAGAGCTGGGAGTGCGCAAACCCATTGGTAGCTTCGAATCGACATAAGAAGATGCAAGTGGGTAGCGACAGCGCGGAAGCCGAATTGAAGAAGCGAGCGCAGTTTTTCGGTTCATAAGCACCATCGCGCAGTACAACACTCTTGGGCAGTGCTGCTCAATTGATTTGCAGCGTACTGTACAGTATGTGGCGGTCCTGTCTGAACTGTTTTGCGAGGTCACACTGTTTCGCTTGGTCATAAAACTGTAAAATATACAGTCGGTATCCAGATTTACAGTGAATCGAACACTTGGGTTTGGTATCGGCCGTCACCTTTATTCCTTTTGACAAAATGTTGAGGAATGCACAGAAAGGAGTCCATTGCAAGACGGCACCACAGCGATTGGCGTGGGCAAAGGGGAGAGCCAGGGATGGATTAGGGATTCAAAAGTGGCATTCCAAATCCGCTGTGACTGCACACATTGGTTGTGTGACGGTTGTCGGAGCGCACGCGTACGCCGTCTCCCCATTGACGCGCGCGCACTCTCAAGCGCGTGCTTTTGCCGGTTGCATCTGGGAAGCCCCAATGTTCAGCAGATTAACACGGCGCTGCGTACGCGAGGTTTCTTACTGATGCGCTCTTCAAATTTGAATGGCCGCATTCTTTGTGAGACGGTGAACAATTTCTCAGGCAGATTACCATTGAACAAAGCGCATGCATTATCTGACGCGAAGGAGTGTTGGGCGATGAGCAATGCAAGGCATGCTCTCGACATAGTCGCCATGGTTCGACAACGACCTGATTATACAGGAGTGCTCAAAACATTTAAAGCTTGGAAAGGAAGCACAATGGACTACAGTTCTTGGGTTTGTTCATGTGATACGCGACACCGAATCGCACTGGCATGATTATCGTGGCAGTGGAACATATGAATCTTTCAGCAGTATGGCACAAGACGACCGAGCAGCCCGGCTAATCTTGGATTTTAGTACTTGCGATTCGTTTCAGATGAGTGGATGCTGAAGTTTTTGTCGAACGTATCGATATCTTGCCCGAGCGGGTGATGGCAAAGGTTAGTAGTTGAGGAAATGGAGGGCTTGAGATTTACTTGTCTCTTTATCTACCATGTGATTCCATGCGCTGTTGGTCTCCATGTTCAGTCTCTAACCCCTCGACTTTCTACACGCGGCATGTCCCGTGGGCATGTCTTATTCTGCTCATTACATGCGTCTTAGTTATCCTCAGCCGCTTACTCATCATCTTCCTCGTCCTCCTCTTCTATTTGCACGATTGGCGGGCTCAAATAGATAAGGAACGAGAAGGGGCACTCCATATCGCACCAGCCGCCTTGGTCAGCGGTAGGTGCACCGAACTGCGCTATCTCCTCATCCGTCAGGAGGCAATCCTCGAGGCATTTGCGAAGCTTAGCCTTATCAATTTCATGTCCGATAAGAACGAGCTCTGTGGCTTTGTTCCCGAGTACGAACCTTGGGTCCAGTCCATGCATTGGGTATTTACCCTCCTCATCGTCTTCCGTTCCGTCGTCCGAGTCCGCATACGCATTCTTGTCTTCCGTATCGTCGTCTTCAGGTTCCGCGTCAGCGGTTTCCGAGAACCACGGCATCTGCTGCGAAAGGATGAGGAACGAGCCGGTATGGCTCCACACAATCGGGAAATAGCTTGATGAAGCGAAATACGCGACTCCTTTCGAGCGAAGTAAGGTACCTCCGAAGTCGGCCTTGCCCCTCTTCATCATCAGGTGTTGCTGTTTGCGTCGGTCCTCAATGTCAATCATCTCTTCGCCTTCCTCGTCACTCTCACCATCGCCCTCATCAACATTATCCTCACCTTCACCGCCGTCCTCCCCGTTGGCCGATTCACACTCTTCTCCCTCCGGATCGTTGTACTCCACGGTCATCAGGAAGTGCTTATCAACGAACTTGTATAACCGCTCGGGATGAAACGGTCGAAGGGCCTTAAACACGAACGACCCAACACCGTACTCCTCCGTCTCCGGCGTGGGCGCGACGCCGGCTTCAATGTCCGCGACGTCTCGTTGCCACGATTCCATTTCCTCCGCCTTTTCCATATCGAACAACCCCGCGCCAGCAACTTTTGACAACGAAACGGCGCAGTTTATAGACGTCAGCAGTTCGGCGCTCTGGTTCAATATCTTCACCACCGTCTTGATGTGATTGATCTGCTTGGGAACCGCGAGTTCAACCTTGTTGATGATGATAACATCGGCGAACTCAATCTGGTCAACCATGAGGTCCGCCAAGGCATGGTCGTCTTCATCGGGAACCTCCACTTCGACTATAGTTTCGCCAAGAGCTTCACCGCGACGTCTCCTGCTGTACTCGCCCTCACGTACCTTCATGGCCGACTCCATGGTTTGGTCGAAGTTGACTGAATCGATGACCGTCACGCACGTGTCCAGTCGAGCAAGGTTCGCGAGCGACAAACGCATGTCCTTCGTATTCGATTCTTTGGACTCCTTGTCGCCCGTCGGCGGTTCAGCAAGGTCGGAATCCTCCTCATTAGCCACCTCGCCGTCGGTCCCCTTGGACGCCAAGGCCGCCATGGACTCGACATCCGTTTCAATGGGCATGGGGATAGTGAAGGTCTCAGCCACTTGCATGGGCTCCGAAATGCCCGTGCTCTCTATAATGAGGTAGTCGAACTTGTTCTGCTTGGCGAGCTTGGCCACCTCGATGACGAGGTCAGCGCCTAATAGTTAGTAGATGAAAAAGATAGATCATTGCAGTGTAGAGCCAAGCGGATTATTGACTTATCTTCTGTGTTGTCAGTATCTTCGTCTCAACCTCGTTCACTTTCAACCAGAATCAAAGAATCTGTATCATCACGTTGAATCAAGAATCATCTGCACTTTGGGATTTTTACCAGTGAGTTTTTCAGAATACCGTATTCGTCGTGGTAACGGCCCCCCTTCTTATTCCCATGGTAATGGCCCCGCCCGAAAATATTAACGAAATTGTAGATGCGGAGAAAAGCGAGTTCTGCGTGTTTTATTGACTACTTTACAAATTTGGGATATCTGATTGTTAAATACGAATGATAGAAATGAAACAGTGACACTCCTTTTAAATAGAAACGAGAATTTCATTTTAATACAACCTACTTCGACCATGCCGCAGAAGCGACTTTCCGTCTTGGAAAAATTGAAAGCCATCGAAGAAGCCGCAGGGACCGGGAATGTCCGACAAACTGCTCGAAAATGGAATTTTTACCCTTCTACTGTCCGCAAGTGGCGAAAAAATTACGAAAAAATTAAGGAAATGGCTGAAAAATCGCCTCGAAAGCTATCTCTCACCCTGGGCCTGCGAACGAAAATGCTGAACTTGGAAATTCTGTTTACCACTAGATTATCGAGCATCGTGAATCTGAACTAGCTGTCTCTACAGTTTATGTGATCGGAGAAGCACTTTCCATTCATCCTCATTTTAAGAATAATAGTCAAGGGCCCTGTTCTCGTGGGTTTACAGATCTATGAAGAGAAATAACCTTTCTATTCGTACATGGACGCGTGTGAGTCAGACTACAGCGACTGCAATGGAATCTGTGCGTCGA
>JAAUYH010174910.1_pt1 | contig 10897 bp, 19 predicted proteins | sample 7278061 | NCBI WGS metagenome assembly JAAUYH01 (sample SAMN14350203, study PRJNA611818) | marine sediment metagenome | isolation source: surface marine sediment (0.6m) | place: French Polynesia: Moorea | collected 2018-08 | reverse complement strand
GTATATTGAAGCCAAACGCCAAACGCCAATAGCTAATAGCTTTTTAACCCCACAAATGCAGTCCCAATCCCCAACGGGTGCAACTACGTCTAAAGGCTTGAGCTTCGGCATTGGAATAGGGATCGCCATAGGCATCTAAGTCTGAGTTTTCGTTACCAGTAGCAGAGCGGGTGAAGTCTCCTTCCTTTGCCTTGATGGTTAATGAGCCAACGACGCATACTTTTGTGCCATCAAAGCTGGTGTTGATATTCCACTCAAAGCCAGGGGCATAGAAGTCCATCAGGCGATTGAGTTCGTACCAAGAGACGAAATCGATTTTTCGTCCTTTGATGGTTTTGTGTTTGAGAAATCTAGGCTGTATGGGTTTTCTTAAGTCGGTCATGATTTCAATCAGTGGTCGTCGGAAATCTCTAAAGAGCAGAGAGTTAGCTTTTTTGGTGACGATTTGTTTACCTTGGTTTTCAATGATTTTCATTTGCGATGTTGGGGAGTTAATTTACTGAATGAGGTAAAGCTATTAGCCCCGCTCTAGAAAAGCTAATGGCTAACAGCTAACGGCTAAAAGCTATCTAAAACGGTTCATCTTTGAAAACTGTTTGATATTTCTTATCCCAATACTCGCCTACACCAACTAAATAGCCACTGCGGTAATTCAAGTCAGACCACAATTCAGGCTCAGGTTTCCCCCCTGTTGCCCCGTCAAACTGACCGTGATAGAAAATGTCGGTATCCTTATCTATTTGCGCCTCTGCTGCGACTAGATCGTTCTGTATGCGTTGTTGTTGTTCTATTTCCAGTGATATATTTAAAGTCATACGAATCCTCTTAATTGGGGACGAATTCAAAAGGCGATCGCAAGGTTTTCTCAGGACACGGGCGATCGTTTTTTGCTGTGTAAGTATTTGCATTTTTTTGGATAACTTCTGGCTTGAGGCGTGATGCTTTCCCTTTCCTATGCTCTAATTGTATAAGTCAACTTATATAAAAGTCAAGTCTATTTATATAAAGTAGTTGTATAATTGGGTTGTATTTTAATGTCAGCAAATTTCATGAACAGAAGAAAAAAACTAGGATTAACCCAAAGGCAAATTGCGGAAACCGTTGGTGTAACGGTGCAAACAGTATCAAACTGGGAAACTGGCACTTACCAGCCAAAGTTAACCATTGAACAAACGGAAAAACTATGTGATGTCTTACAGACAGACATTAAAGGTTTAAGGACGATGTTTGAAGCGGTGTAACATGATTTTGATTAACGCAGATATAAAGTATGGCGATCGCAATTATGGACATGAAGATGATTAGAGATCGAATGGAAGCACTGGGGGTAGATTTAGCATTGTTAAATCGTCGCTACTGCGAAATTAGACAAAATAAAGGAGACAAAAAAGCAGTACCAGTTAACCGTCGCAATATGCTTGCCAAGGCAATTTCTGATGAAGGAAACCCTACATTAGAAACTTTTATTGACATCGTTACAGCCCTAGATGGTCAACTTCTTATTGAGTGGAAAGACACTAGAGTAGAAAGACTATCGCCAGACAACGAAAACTATAAAGCGAGCTAGGTGATCTGGTTTATAAAAATTCATGATGCTTTTAAAAACATATTATTATGGCTTTTATTTTTATTTTTAAGGCTTAAAAGTACTAAATGACCCTGACTAACGCAGATATAAAGTATGGCGATCACCCAAGTTTTTCAAGAAGCTGATTAATTGAGAAAGCGATATGGATAGATATAATCCTTTATCACCTACCGAAACATTAGAGGAAAAGCGAAATCAAGCTCTTGCTCAGTGCGACCATCTCATTAAAGACTTCTCTAAACGGGCTGATCGTCATAAAGTTAGATATAAAAGGTTACAAATTATCAGTATTACTTTGGCAATCTTTACAACTATCCTATCGGCATTATCTGCCAGCAAAATATTTCAACAGATAGATTGGGTAGTTCCTGCTGTCAGTCGATTTTACTAATTTTAATATTTCCTTATTATCAAAACCCATATTCTCAAAGTTAACATCCAAAATATTCGGAATATTAGAATAATCAGATATTGATATAGACTTTTTTGTTTCCTCTAGATATATGTAATATAAATCATCATTAATTGATTTTATTTCATCTTGATATAATTTTTCGTCTTCAAGAATCAACTTACTCAAAATTATTATTACTAAGCGACATCTTATGACAACAATTTTGTCCAATTTTCGATATGTAAAGCTAGAATCAATATGAATTAAACCATCCTTATTCTCAATATTCATATTTAATTCGTCTATAAAATAATTCAAATACTGTGAATATTCAAGAATGGCTCTTGTTATTTTAGTATTATAAACGCCTATTTTAGCCAAGCAATCTTGATAACTACTATCATTTTTAATACTATTTTCATAAGAATGAATTCTCTCAAGCTTTTGTTTGTCAAGATGTGCACTAAATAATTTACAATAATTATCTAATCTCATTGTTCTAACAATATGCCCTTCGATGATAGGAATCAAAATATTAGCCAACTTTTTTTGCTCTTTTTTATTCCTACTATTTTCCAAATATTTATTGTTAATAAATATGCCAAAAGCGGTAGTAATAACTGTAAATACTGTTCTCAACCATTCAAAAAAAGGACTATCATTACTTCTCAGATCGAAAGATAAAAATTCTGAATTAATAGATTTAATAGTATGCTGATTAACTTCAAAATAGCCTATTTTATCTAAGCCAAAGAAAATGAAGAAAGGAAAAATCAATAAACATATTGAAGGTAAGATTATAGGTCTATCTTCAAACCAATTACTTACATATTCAAATATATTCAGTTTTTTGGATACAACAAAACTTGTTTGTATAAGCCAGATAAATATTATACTTTCTACAAAACCGACAATTAACACTAAAGTAATATTCATATTTCTACCAATATAGTTAAGGCATCTCGACGACTATCAATCAGGGATGCCCAATAATATACTTGATTCAACTATAAATGACCGATTTAGAAAGACTTATAGAATCCAATGCTAAAGCTACACAGGCTTTGACTTCTGACATCGCAGAAATGAAACGCGATAAGCCTAACTGCATGGCTACACTTCGCAACTATGGATTTGAGGAGTTAAGAGCGATCGCCTATGATTACAGTCAACTTTTTAATTATTACCAACTATTTCTTACTGTAGTAGCGACATTATCTAATGTTGGCATAAATTTAGCCTTTGATACTCCTTCACGTCGCAAAAGCGATTTTAATTCGGATACATGCTCACTACTCAAAATTATCTTGCGAAGGAATGGTTGGTCTACTTCATTGTCAACCAATATTTCGTCTGCTCCAAGCCATCTAGCTTCAGTTTCATGATATTTACCAGGTATTAATGTCAGTACACCACTCTGAGCACTCAAGAAAATATTACTAGTTTTAGCTGGACGAATTAGTCCAGTGCCAAAAGCTTGTCTGAGGTAGTTATGTTGTTTCTTGTCTAAAGCTTCTAAAGCTTTTGCTTGTTTTTGCCAAATTCTTTCATTGAATGCCCAAACGGCAATGTCGGATGCTTTATTAGCTGTCCATGTTTCTGTAGCAAAGTATGCTGCGATAATAGGATCAAATGTCCAATCAAGGAGTTGTGTCGGAATTCCATGATGCTGTGCCAGTGCCATAACATCATGCTCAACATCTGTATTATTTCTAACTACGACAGTATCCCAATGATCGATATTAAGATTACTTGGATTAACAAGACTTTCCATCCACTTGGCTTCTATGAGATTGATCTCTCTCGCCATATTAATGAATTGTGCAATACCTTCATGAATACAAATTCGCCAAATATCTGCCTTGGTAAATTCATAATGACCGACCGTATCAAGTGTTTCTATCTTTGGTTTGGGTTTCAAGTGCGGTTTAAACTTGGCTGCAATTTTATCGTATAAACGAATACGTTGCATCTCTGAAATGTTATCTGAATCACGATTAAATGATCTCAAGCCAGATGGAAGCAGTCCATAATTGCTATTCGACATACCTCTAAAAACCCACTCTTGCTTAGTTTCAGTTGGATTGTCATTCCACCAATGTCCTTTCGAGAGCCTCAAGAAATCTAAGAAGGTGTTGGCTGTAAATTTTTCCTTGTCCTCAATAGGGTAATGTTCTATGGAATTCATACTTATTTTTATTCTCGGGGCAATAGTAGCAATTGATAATAACAACAACCTTTCGCCAAAGCCAACAGTTTTGATCGCAAAGAAAGGGAAATAATTAATACAAAGCCACCGCTCAATCTTGTTTAGACATCTGCGATCGCTTGAATAGTCAATTTATGCTGCTGCTAGATATTCATTTACAGCCCGCTCAATCTTTTGCCGTAGGGCATGACTGACATATTTCTCTGGACTACTAGAGAACTGATCGATCAACTCATTAACCGCCTCAAACATCAGGGGAACTAAAACAAACGGTGGCACTTGACTATATTCAGACTCTTCGTAGATAAAGTTTGCTGCTATATCTTCAAGACAATCATCAAGGAAGATGGTGTAACTAGAATAGTCTTGAACCCAGAGAATTTGGGTCACACAGCCCAACAATATTTGTGTATTAAGATTGAAATCCACAAGGATTCATGAGGCTTCAATGTCTCATAAACCCTTGTGCAATAACATTTTTTAATCTATTACATTTTCTTTTAAATGAATCGTCTAATTCCTTTTCTCCTCAGCGTTTCAGCTTTTGTGATTCAGCCTATTGCTTTTGCCTCAGAAAAGCCGATCGCAATTAATCAAGCAGTTCAACAATCAGCTTGTAATGAAGATTTGTTTGGCACTTGGACTTTAATCTATGAATCAACTTCACTTGATCGAGGTAAAACCGCACCGCCAATGTCGATGATCCAAACATTTGATAGAGAGGGGAGAAGCAATCTAAAAATAGATCCGTTTCTTGATGCTACTAATACCTATGACTGTGCTGGTAATAAACTAACGATTAACAAAATCGTACCTACCAATCTCAATCTCATTCGACTAAGTGCTACCGAGATGGTTTATTTAGAAGAAGGAACTGAACAGTATTTCTATTTCAGCAAATAAACTGGAATGAACTGAGACAATATCGTTTCAAACTCACAGCTTTAACTTATTGTTAGGCGTTAATGCTCTGAATTGATTAACAAAAATGAGGGAATATTTATGTCTGAAGTCAGTATTGATGTTGAAGTAGTTTTTAATAAATCTGAAAACGCCAAAATCATCTATGACGCATTCAATGATTTTTCTCCCGATCTTTATGAAAGCAATAAGTTTGTCAACCAAATTACAGCATTTAAAGAAGTTGGCGTTGATGCTAGCGATGTATTTACACAGGATGCCTCTAAGTGCGAAATCAACGACGTGAAGTTGACTGAAGACAATACCGTCACTTTTTTCTTTTGGGGTGGGGTTTTTACGGGTTCGCGAGTCTGGCAGATGTTGTTTAACAGCCTCAGAAACTGTGATATCGAACTCATTGTAGGTGCGGAGTTTAATGACCAAGTAGGAGAGTGGGGTATATATTGTTCTGACGGCGAAAAGGATTTGCTATACGAAACGGGTTGTGGCGGTGATGCTGATCAAGAACTATATGCATCAATGGGCGAAGACAATACACTGGAGATTGCTAAAAAACTGTATCTCGAAGGTCGTCTTGTAATGCCAGATTTTGAAGAGGAAGAGTAAAAAGGGTTAAAGACAAGAAATTAGCGATCAGCGATCACCTGCCCTTTCTTTGCCTATCCTTCGCGCTGTTCCAGAGCATCAGCAATCCGAGCTACATTTTCAGCAAGGGATGATAGATTTTCTGATGTAGAAACGCGGTCATCATTCAACCCTCGAAGGATCTCAAACATAGTTGCTCTGTCTCTAACCAGTTCGGCGTTTAGCTGATAGAGTGCATTAATTTGTCTTTGAGATTCTGCAATCTGGTTCTGTGTCTGCTTTCTGACTTCTGCTATGGTATCGCTGTTGGCGGCGATCGCTTTTGAATTAGATTCTAAAATTGCCTCAATTTGTTCTGGTGTCATTTTCCTATCTCCTAGTATTTTCATTATCCCTCCCAAGGGAGAGGGAATTGTTAACTTAAGCTACAGTTTTGAATTCTTGTTCTAGTTGTTTTTCTGATTCAGCTAAAGCAACTTTGTCTAACTTGTGCCAAAACCGATGATTATCTTTAAAAAAGTAGAGCGAATAATTATTAATTTTTTTCGACTAATTCATCTAGACAATTAATAATTCAATTAATAATTTATTTTGAAATTTGGTATAGAGCTAATATTGAAAGGGATGAAAATTGACAGCAGAGCTTTGTCTTCTGCTAAAAACGGTACTTTAGCTCGTAGTGAGTATTCTACTTTAATTCGCCTTAGAGACTGGGTGAGAGAATTATCAGGCAACGAAAATCTCTCAATTGATGACATTCTCGTAATTAGAAAAGACGATGAAGATGAAACCAATTAACGCACATATAAAGTATGGCGATCGCTTATATTTTGTAGGATAAATCTAGTTGAATAATCTGCTGGAAGTTACTCAAAAATGGGGATATGGTGGGCAGAACACAGTAGTTAATCAGGAAAAATTATTTTGACAGTGATGATGGAGATTTGATGCATCTTTTGACCTGTTGTCAAATGTTTGCGGGTTCAATAATTGATTTGCGATCAAGAAAGTGATGGGCAAACACTTGATTCACTTCGTCAACAGGTTAGAATTATATTGACGCTCCGCCGTCTTAGAAAGACGGGGATTCCTGGTTCAGTGACTCGTCGTAACCCAGCAGGATTTCACGGGGCTTGCATCCCAAATTTTTCGGTCATTCCAAATAGAAACTATTTCGGGTTCTTGGGGTTCTGCTGCCTTTGCCCTTGGTCGCGGTCGTCGCGTGCTGCTGTGGCTGCCCTCTGGCTGTTTGCCTCCTTCGTGGTCTGGGGTTTCTTGGTCTTCGGTGAGCGCTTTGGGTTCGGCTGGCTGTTGGTGGCTCGGTGTTGTTGTTCCTCCTCCCGTGCAGTTGTCGCTGTTTTAGTTCTCTTCTTTCGATACTTTCTCTAGCTCTGCTGCGATCGCCCGTCTCGCTACCTCTTGCCAATCCTCAATTAATCCCTCCTTAATTGCTGCTTTCATGCTTGGAGGCATTCTTAGCTGCATTCTTTCAGTACAAGGCTCATCCCAATTGTACTTCTGCTGAAATTGATATTTTTCTAGTTCGGGATTTCCTCCTGGTCTTCCTTTAGGCATTATTTCTTTTTACCTTTTTTTCTCATAGTAAGACTCGACTTTATTGGTAGCTGCTTGAATTTGTTTTCTTAATTTGGCATCAGAAATATATTCCAAGAGAAAAACCGTTCTCACTACTCGACCTAATTCTCGAAAAGCCTTATACAATCTATTTTTCCGACTGTAGTTTCCTAATTTTCTTAACAAAACGGAAGAAGAAATTTTACCAGTAGAAATGGATAAGACCACCCGAAACAAAATTTTTAAGGATATCAATCAGATTTCGCTCTGGCATTTTCTCTTCAATCAAAGACTCCAAAGCTTTAAGACTAGGGTTATCAGCCTTTTTCTTCAGACGCTTTAAAACTGGTTCTCCTTCTTCGCTAATGACTATCTGACTATTGCTAGGATACTCATCATCAACCTGTTTCGCAGTCTCATCTAGCCAAGATTTTAAATACTCGACAAAATCATTGGGGTTATTGGGCCAACCTAAATTATCGCAGTATTCATCAAGAAGGGGTAAACAATCCGACCAAGACAATAACTGCTCTCGATAGGGTGAAAAACAAGAAGTAATTTAAAGTAATATAACCAAAGCAAAAATAAATTTGTTGTCGGTAAGAGCATAAATTGTTTTAGTAATAAGAAATCGAGGCTATTTATAGTTTTCAATTTCATGCTCTTTTTATATCGGTAATCCCGAACTTAAGTTAAACCTTAATATCCCACAAGCTTTCCTGATACTCCTTCACATTCTCAATAAAACGCGGGGGGTAGACATTACGAAATTTATGATGGTCTTGAGGAATAGTTTCGATCATAAAGTCAATCATTCCTTGCGGGTCGAGTTGCAAATCGTCACCCGCAAATAGTTGCTGTACATCGCGAATTGGCTTCTCAGGGGTGAAGTTCTGGTCGGGGTCGTACCACTGGTCGAGGGTATCGTACATACGATCGTTAAAGCCAGTACGGAATGGCCCAGGGTTAATAGTGGCAATCTGTACTCCAGTACCTTCCATTTCCTCCCGCATCAACTGTACGATAGCTTCGAGGGCGTGTTTGGAGGCACAATAAGGTGCGAGAAATGGGAAGGTGGAAAAACCTGCTATAGAAGAAGTAATGATAATTTTTCCCTTACCTTTTTTGACAAAATGACGGGCGAAGGGCTGTATAAACTCTAGGGTGCAGAAGACATTCACCTCAAATACACGACGTACTCGATCTACAGCAATTTCAGCTATGGGTCCCGTTTCGCCAGTAGCTGCGTTGGGAACTAAAATGTCGATTTCGTCGGCATATTTTTCAAATATAAATTCCCGTTCTTCTTTATTCAGTAGATCCAGCTTAGTGACATCAATTTCCACACCTTCTTGTTCCGCTGCTGCTTTCAGTTGAGTAACCTGGGGCCAATTTTCACAGGTAGCAACTACTTTATGACCTTTTTTGGCCAACCCCAGCACTGTGCCTTTACCAAATCCCGAACCCGCACCTGTCATTAAAATTGTCTTACTCATGAGAAATCTCCTTTCTTGGAAATACTTTAATTTATGAAGCAAACTTAGATGATTTGATGACTTTTATAGACCACTGGTTCGCCATCTAAAATGTCCTTGAATTTAGCAATCGCCGAGGTAAGATGGGGTGTTTTCCAATGTGCAGATTCAACATCCGCATCTTGCCATTCTTCAAAAGAGAGTATGGTATTTGGGTATTTTTGGTCGCGATAAAACCCATATTGCAACGCTCCTGATTCTTGGCGAGTCTGTTGTGCTAACTCTTCTAAAACCTTAACTAGCTCGTCAAACTTACCTGTTTGAGCCTTCAATACGGCAACAGTGTATATTTTTTCGCTCATAGTATTTGCTTTTTTATCTTGTAATTTTTATTCGTCACTACGATTGAAGTCTGGTGTATTAATTGTCTTTAAATCGGTCTGCATTAGAAGCTAGGGTAGTCTCAATATCACCCCGACCAAAAAATGCAGGTACGGGTTTAGGTTTTTCTAAAGCTCTTTGGGTAGCAGGTCGTTCGTCAATACGGTCAAACCAAGCCTGAAGGTGCTTCAGGCCATCTACAGAAACCTTTGCCCAATAGTAAGCTCTCGCCCAAGGATAAGTAGCAATGTCGGCAATGGTGAATTCATCTCCTACCAAGAAGGCTTTACCCTCTAGCTGTTTGTCCAATACTTCGAGTAACCTGCGCGACTCTTTTACATATCGCTCGATAGCGAAATCGTCTCGATGTCCTTGGGGTTCGGCAATTCTTTGAAAGTACATCGCCTGTCCCATCATTGGCCCAATGCCACCCATTTGAAACATCAACCATTGAAGTGTTTGAGAGCGAGCTTTTTGGTTTTGAGGGAGAAACTTTTGATATTTTTCCGCCAAATACCAAAGAATTGCACCCGATTCAAAAACAGCAAAATCGTCATTACTTCGATCTACAATTGTTGGAATACGCCCGTTTGGGTTGAGCTTCATATACCAATCTGACTTTTGTTCCTTTTTAGAAAAGTCAATATAGGTTAAGTCATATTCAACTTCGGCTTCTTCTAGAAAAATTACTGGCTTCCATCCGTTCATAGTGGAGGCTGTATAGAGATGAATGTCTGGTTGTTTGGTCATAATCTTTTCTCAGTTCTAAATTTCGTTAGTTTCTTTACCTAAAATTCAAAGCCGAGTTTTCATCTTTTTATCTTGAGTGATTTGATATTTGTCACTGCCATAATTGAAAGATATAAAATTAAGTTACTATAGTCAACCAGTATACTTTTAGTAACCAGATGGAGAATGAGTTCTAAGATTGAAATTGAAACTGACAGTCTGGGTCGCAAGCGGGCAATTGAACCTTGTTCCATTGAACGGGGAATGAGGCTAATTGGCGGAAAATGGAAAGGCTCTATTCTTTGGCATCTCAAGGATCAACCCGTACGTTTTTGTGCTCTAGCTCGTCAACTTGGTGGAGCAAGTAAAAAGATGGTAACTCAAAGGCTAAGAGAAATGGAGAATGATGGTTTGGTTAAGCGTCAGGTAGTTAGTACAAAACCTTTGGCTGTAACCTATGAGATGACTGATTTTGGGAGAACAACACTTTCATTTTTAGAAGAGTTGAAGCAGTGGGCAGAGAAGCAAAATATCTAAGGAACTCAGGTTAATTCAAACCCGAAAGCCTGACGAAAATGTCGATCTTTAACGATCAGAACCCCATCTGTCCAATCGTCAAAAGCTAATTGGGCTGAGGTTTCTATTGCCGTGGCAATATCCCGACCCGATAAACCAACTAGAGCTTGAGCATAGACATTTAAATTAACATCCTGATCTAATACCCAATCGGGATGAATTTTGACCTGTAATAATTGCAATATTTCTCTGGCTCCTGGTAAAGGTATGAGAATTTCTCTTTGTAAGCGAGAGCGCACCGCACCATCGACATTTTGAGGATAGTTAGTTGCACCAAGAACAAAAAGATAACCTTCCTGGGAACGAATGCCATCCACTTCCTGAAGAAATTGATTGACCAAGTTTTGGTTTTCTAAATCTGCTCCAGTACTACCTAGATTTTCTCGATTGGGAAATAGGGATTCTATTTCATCGAAGAAGAGAATCCCTGGAGAATTTTGACGAGCTTGGTTAAAGACATCCGC
>JAAUYH010191052.1_pt1 | contig 10898 bp, 1 predicted proteins | sample 7278061 | NCBI WGS metagenome assembly JAAUYH01 (sample SAMN14350203, study PRJNA611818) | marine sediment metagenome | isolation source: surface marine sediment (0.6m) | place: French Polynesia: Moorea | collected 2018-08 | reverse complement strand
GTATCTTGGGCGTCATCAGGATTACCGTCGCCATTCGGGTCGGCCCCTTCAAACTCGGTGGCTACCGTATCACCGTCATCGTCCGTATCGAGATAGTCGACGATACCATCGCCATCTGTATCTTGGGCGTCATCGGGATTACCGTCGCCATTCGGGTCGGCCCCTTCAAACTCGGTGGCTACCGTATCACCGTCATCGTCCGTATCGAGATAGTCGACGATACCATCGCCATCCGTATCTTGAGCGTCATCGGGGTTGCCGTCGCCATTGGGGTCGGCTCCTTCAAATTCAGTATTTACCGTATCGTTTTCATCATCAACATCTTGAAAATCAGGGGCTGAATCTCCATCAAAGTTTAGGAGAGCATAGTTGACAAAGCCTGATTCTGTACCGAATTCGACAACATTTGGTAAACCATTAATGTCCCCAGAACCATTGGTGTCAATCGCCCCATCATTATTGACGTCAAGGGCGGCGGCGACAAAAGGCGGCAGGGTCGTCGTCGCCCCGCTTTCTTGAAGATCAAATAAGCCATCATTGTCGCTATCGAGATCGTGATGATCTGGTGCGCCATCTAGATCGGTATCATAACGATCATCAATGCCATCTGAATTAGCGTCGATAAACCCTGCTGCTCCAGGGTCACGCCAATCAAGAATATTATTTCCATCAATGTCAGCGTCAGGATCAAGTCCTTTAGTCTCGACGGTATCAAGAATGCCGTCGTTGTCATCATCAATGTCGTCTATATCGGCTACACCATCGAGATCAGTGTCTTCTAAAACATCAATAGTGACCGTAATCGGAGCAGAGGCAGCGCCATCATTGTCTTGAACGGTGTAGCTTAGGGTGTCAACACCGCTGAAGCCAGGGTTCGGCGTGTAAGTAATCTCGCCATTTGTCGGGTTAATACTAGTAACACCGTTGCCTGCAGGGGTAGCAATGGTGACGGTGGCGGGGTTAAGCGCGCCATCGGTGTCATTGTCGTTGGCTAGGACATCAATGACAACCGGGATAAGTTCTGTGGTCTTAGCATTATCGTTCGTCCCCACTGGGGTATCATTGACGTCGATATTGACGGTAACCGGGTCAGAGGTGGCGCCGTCATTGTCTTGCACCGTGTAGGTGAATGTTTCTGGGCCGCTGAAGCCAGCATTGGGGGTGTAGGTAATCTCCCCGGTTGTGGTGTTGATGCTGGTGGTTCCATTGGTGGGAGCAGCGCCAATGGTGACGGTGGCCGGGTCAAGCGTACCGTCGCTGTCGCTGTCGTTGGCTAAGACATCAATAACGACGGGGGTGACTTCATTGGTGGCGTCGCTATCGTCCGTCCCCACTGGCGTATCATTGACGTCGATATTGACGGTAACCAGGTCAGAGGTGGCGCCGTCATTATCTTGCACTGTGTAGGTGAATGTCTCTGGACCGCTGAAGCCAGCATTGGGGGTGTAGGTAATCTCCCCGGTTGTGGCGTTGATGCTGGTGGTTCCGTTGGAAGGAGCTGTGGCAATGGTGACGGTGGCCGGGTCAAGCGTCCCATCGCTGTCGCTGTCGTTGGCTAAGACACCAATAACGACGGGAGTGACTTCATTGGTGGCGTCGCTATCGTCCGTCCCCACTGGCGTATCATTGACATCGACATTGACGGTAACCGGGTCAGAGGTGGCGCCGCCATTATCTTGCACTGTGTAGGTGAATGTTTCTGGACCGCTGAAACCAGCATTGGGGGTGTAGGTAATCTCCCCGGTTGTGGCGTTGATGCTGGTGGTTCCGTTGGTGGGGGCTGTAATAATGGTGACGGTGGCCGGGTCAAGCGTCCCATCGCTGTCGCTGTCGTTGGCTAGAACATCAATAACGACAGGGGTGACTTCGTTGGTGCTGGCATTATCAGTGGTCCCGACTGGGCTGTTGTTTGGCAACTCACGGAAATCGACATCGCCTGCACCGTTTGCGTTGGGCAAGGTGGAGGGATCATCGACACTACCGTCGGGATCAGTGTAGGTGGGAGCTGTGGCGATCGCACCCGCTTCAGCGCTATCTAAGATGCTATCACCGTCACTGTCTGTATCCAGGTAATCGGGAGTAGTGTCAGAGTTGGGTAAGGCGTCGTCGGTGTTGACAGGAGGGGTGAATGTGCCGCCAAAGTCGCCTGTGGAGCCATCGTTGGAATCGAACAGGTCGATCACCCCATCGCCATCGGCGTCATTGTCCGTCACATCGCCGTCATTAGCCGTGTAGCCAGCCGTAAGTCGGGCTTCTACGGTGTCAGGGATACTGTCGCCGTCGGAGTCGAGGTCGAGAAAATCGAAAACGCTATCACTATCTGTGCTGGTGGGGATAACTTGTGTTCCATTCGTCACTTCTCCGGCGCCGCTACCGCTATCAAGGGTGTCTACAGCATCGGCCAGACCATCGTTATCGGTATCATTTGCGGCGGGATCATCAGCAATGTCATCGCGCACGCCATCGTTATTGGTATCCACGACGCTGGCGTCTTGACCACTTTCTACAAGGTCGCTGATGCCATCGTTGTCAGAATCAAGGTCGAGGTAATCGGGAGCGCCGTCATTATCCGTGTCTGGCGCCTCAGACGGTGAAAGGGTTACTGAAAACTGTGGGAAGAAGCCCCAGAGCATCTCGCTGCTACCCGAGTTAAAGGCGAACAACGACGCTGTGGTTTGGGGCGTGTCAAAGTTAAATTGAACATTGTGGTTGTTAATTTCGCCGGTCATGTTGACCAGGACATCTGACAGGGTGTTATCTATAGCCGTGACCTGAGTAAACTGAACCAGGTTATTTAGGTCATTACTACCATCAGGGTCAGTCAGAACAAAATTTCCAATATCATTCGCTGTGCTCGTATCCACGCTGACAACAGAACCTGCTGGACTGCTAGATCCACCCGTTCCTAACGGTGTCCATGTGCCTGATTCGCTCCAGGCATAGGCGTCTCTAACAGCAGACGTACTCAAACTGTCAATGTCTAATACTTGCAATTCAGACAGTGAAAATGGAGTCGGTGAATTGACTGTCGTGTAGATCAGTTCTATGACTTCAGTATTGTCCACATTCGCGCCAGTACTTTCGATACGACCTGTGCTTGTATCGAAAGTAAATGGCGCACCGGCTGATGTGTTAGGGCCTTGATAGATGTCTACAACATACTGGCCAGTCGGATCTGATAGTCTTAACCCATTGGGGTTGCCCGGAATGACTCCTGCCGGAATAGACGAGACTTGATCTAAGGTGACGACGGCTCGTTCATCAAGATTGCTAATACCGTCGTTATCGGAGTCAAGATCATTGGCGTCATCTATACCGTCGCCGTCAGCATCAGGGAATGCGCCTACATAGGTTTGTTGTGTTGTTCCAGAAAAGGCGATGCTAGCAGTAATATCGCCAGTCCGGTAGTTGAGTTCCCAATTTCCGCCTAGTGAATCATGACCAATTTGGGTTGTGGATGCAGCAACTCTGGCTCCGGTGAGTTGATAGAGCTTAGTGATGAATTCTGCTCCTGCATCGCCAGCGGCAACATGGCATCCGTATAGAAGGAGTTCAGGCTCAAAATTCGGAGATTTTGCACTAAACCAAGTTCTGAGCCTCTCATAGTAGTGGTCAAATGTTTTGAAGCTCAGTTCTGTGTTGCCCAGACGAAGGCAGCCAGGCGCACCATGAGAAGCAATGTGAATTTCTTTTACCGCATTGTCGCCATACTGATTGCTCAGAATCTCTGTAATTTGCTCGACGCCATCTTGATCAGCAGCCAAAACGTGGGGTTGAACGTTTGGGGTGAGGCCAGCCAGGAGCTGCTGATAGTTTTGTACACCAGCATCAATAAACAGAACAGAAAATGTGTGGGTCATGATCTCTGATTCCTATCTTGTTGAAATGAGTGATTGAAGGTGAACAAAAAGCTAGAAGAAGACCTGGCGAGAGCAAGTGGGCGATCGCTGGAGTCACGGAGAGGCGGAGCAAATTGTTGGAGTGAAGATCGCGTTGTTTGAGTAACTGGATACTCCGTCAAACGGTGTGAAGATCTAAGTGGAATAGAGGTTCAATATCTCACTCAACTGAGGAATTACATTTAGGGGCATAGCTTTGCTAGCGCTCCTGGCGAGAAAATCACACGTCTAAACGGAAACTACATACTTCACGAACTGAGAATAACAATCAATCTTTCTGAGCCGTAACCGCTATCTTTCGGAGTTATGGGAAGTTCAACCTAGAGATTTTACTGACATAATCAGACTACTCTCAGTGAGAGTACGGTCGATAAACCACTGAAGGCTTTATGATGCAGGATTTATGGTTAGGCAATTTGTGCGAGAAATACACCAAGATGAGATTGTTGGCAGGGTCTTTCTTTCCTGGAAATCATCGTAAATGCTTATGGACAGCTGCTGTCCCTATCAGCGAAGGGAGCGTTACTGACAGAGACGACGCCAGATAAATCCGCTAAGAAGGTGAAATTAGGATCACCTAATAGTGTCGGTAAATCTTGCAGCTGGATAGAAGGAATCCCGCTGGTCAAGCTCGGATCGGCGCCGGTTAGCTGAATACCGAGAGGAGTGACATTGCCGTCAATGATTAAGCAAGCAGCCAGACCTGGGGTGGAGGTGGAAGTAAACTCAATGTCGGGGCCATCGGTATCGGGGGGAGTGGTATTGCCAGAGAGATCGTTATTGATAATAGAGGCGATTGGGATCGTCGCCAAATTATTTAAATCCAGCACAATGGCTTGACCGCCATTGCCGCTGATCGTGTTTTCGCTAATACCTGTATCCCCGGTCGCCGCATCAGTGCGCCATTCTTGAACAGTTACATTCTGGGCCAGAGAACGAATCCCGTCGCCTGTATTGTCAGTAATCTGGTTGCCCCGAATGACAAGTTCTTGGGCGCTTTCGTCAGCTAAGGAGATATTGAGGCCGTCGCCAGCATTATCGGAAATCGTACTGTTGCGAATCACAATCTCCTGAGGCGACGCAGTTTGAGAAGCTCCTGCAGGGGGGCTGCCATTGATGATTTCAATGCCATGATCGCCGCTGTTGGTGATAACGCTCTCAGTAACGTTGAATTCTTGGGGGTGCGCCCCAGTTTGAGCCGACAGTTGAATGCCTGCGTCGCCACTACCGTCGATAGTCGCCCCAGTTAGGGAAAATTCTTGGCTGGCGCTGGTGGAAAGACTAGCCCCCGTTGCTTGGATGATTATTCCTTGATTCGCACTGTTGAGAATGCTGTTATCCAGCGATCCGCCGCCGGGAACGCCGATGCTCGTATTGGCTGCAGTGCTGGGACTTATCGACACTTGCTGACTGGGAAATTCGCCAGCGCTAGCGACTGCCGCAAACTCCATGCCAACACGATTATTGTTAAGCTCGAAGCCTGCGATCGCGACATCGACAGAGCTGGTAGTTTGAGTATTTTGGATATAGACGCCGCGATCTACAGAGTCGTTGATTTCATTGTCAAAGAGAACTACGTTCCCCCCCACATCATCCAAGAAAATGCCACTGCCGCCAGAGTCCTGAATCAGGTTATTGCGTAACTCCACATTACTGACATTGCTGGCCGTTACGCCATGGCCAACGGCGTTCTCCACTTGGAAGCCCGCTAGAACAGTATTGTCGCTCATCGTCACCAGGTCGTCATTGGCTCCTCCGGTGATAACAGGAAAGACACCGTCGTTAGAGTCGGGTAGAGACACCGTGATTCCATTGGCGTTAGGGTCGGTGCTATCGACGTTGAAGTTTTGATCAGCTGAAAAGGGGAGTCGGGTGGCGGTTTCGGGGAATCCAGGGAAAGGCATCCCGGCAATGATTTGCTCTGGGCCTTGGGAAAGCACCCGTACTTGTTCAGGGATGGTAAAGCTATCAATGGTGGTAGAAGGGGCGCCTTCGCCATCGACATAGACAATCGTATTACCGTCACTGTAAGTCGTGGTGTCGCTATTGATCAGGGCGATCGCATCTTCCACTGTCCCGAAGGGATTCTCGTAGGCCCCATCGCCTACTCCTGCACCTAGGGCCAAATCAACGTGGAGGAAGCGATAGTCCTCTTCCTCTTCCGGGTTGCGCAGGGGCTCAGTGTCTTCTTCAACGATAATTTCCGAATCATTGATGACATTAACGGCGACATTGCTGCGGCGGGCAATGGGGTCTCGCAACCGAATCGGCACTTCGTATTCATCTTGAAACTCAGCTTCATCGTCAGCCTGAAAGCGGCGGTTAGGAAAACTGGCGCCGATGGTAAAGGCGACCCGGGTGTCAAACAACCCATCATGCTGAACCGAGACACCGAGATTGAAATTAGACGCAACATTAGCCGCCAGCCGCAATTGGCCGCCAACACTGCTCTCCTTGCCCGTTAGCAAGTAGCCGCCCAGGTATCCCATGAGTTCTCCGCCATTCCACTCGGCAAGCTGGGTTCCGACTTCAACATCAAAGCCCCCCAGCGCATTCTCTTGCTGAAAGATACGCTGACGCTCCCGCATAGAAGACAAAACTAACTGATTACCCTGGAAGCCGCTGGAGGTTTGAAAACCCGTGTCAATATCGATATTTTGAATTGTGTTGGTACGATCGCCAATAGGCGCGTAACCATTGATGCGGAAATCCAGATTTTCACCTAACTCTTCATAGCCTGCCGCAATCTGGTAAAAAGTGCTGTCATCGGTTGCACGGCGATCGAAGCCAATGTACCCCCCACGCACCACATTGTGAACGGTATCGTACTGACGATGCCCTAGACTGAGACGGAAGCTAGGATCGCTTTCGATCAATTGCCCTTCCCCTTCGAAAAAAGTGACGTCTTCACCCGCCGTTTGATCGAGGGGAATAAACGCATTTATCGCAACGACTTCGTCAAAACCGGCGCTGGTGGTAGTATAGTTTGCGCCAAACCGAGCCGGAATGATCAAATCTTCAACACCTAAGCTTTCGGTATCAGTGGGCGCGTTTAAATCTACCTCATCGGCTTGGGTTATGCTTGACTCAGCCTCTAGCTCAGGCGCTTGTGCAGATGATGGGTCTGGCTGAACCATCAGGCCTTGAGCATGGGTGCCAAAAGAAATATCGGACAAGGCTAACGCCTCTTCAACAGCCTGAATTACAATTGGGTCAATGGGTTGCGCAGACGCTTGTTCAGATGACTGATCTAACAGAGCAATCAAGTCCTGATTATGTCTGCTCTCAGGAATCGCAGATGAGGTTAACGCTTTGTCGACTGCTTGAGGGACGTCTATCTCAGCGGGAGGGACAAACAGGGGGGCAGAGGACTGATCGACCTGAGCAATCTGGTCCTGAACATGGCTATTTAACGGAATTGCGGATGAGATTAACGCTTCGTCAACGGTTTGAGTTACATCTGCTTCAGTGGGGGTGGCGGATATGGGGTCAGACGCGTGATCCAACCGTGCAGCTAAATCCTGAACAGGAATGCTAGATGGAATTGCGGACGGGTTTAATTCTTCCTCAATGGTTGGAGGGACGTCTGACTCAGCGGCGGAGGCGGACACGGGTTCAGATGACTGAGCTAACCGAGCAATCTCCTGAACAAGAATGCTAGTCGGAATTGAGGACGAGGTTAATTCTTGATCAACGGTTTGAGGGACGCCTGACTCAGCGTTGGGCTCAGCCCCTGGTTCAGACGCCTGATCTAACCGAATGATCACCTCCTGAACAAGAATGCTAGTCGGAATCGACGATGAATTTAACTCTTGGTCAACGGTTTGAGAGACGCCTGTCTCGGGGGTAGGCTCAGCCCCTGGTTCAGGAATCTGATCTAACAGAGCAATCAGATCCTGAACAGGAATGCTAGTCGGAATCGTATATGGCCTTAACTCTTGGTCAATAGTTTGAGGGACACCTGACGCAGCGGCGGCGACGGGCGCGGGTTCAGACGCCTGATCTAACCGAGCAATCTCCCGAACAAGAATGCTAGTCGGAATTGAGGACGAGGTTAATTCTTGGTCAACGGTTTGAGAGACACCTGACGCAGCGTTGGGCTCAGCCCCTGGTTCAGACGCCTGATCTAACCGAATGATCACCTCCTGAACAAGAATGCTAGTCGGAATCGACGATGAATTTAACTCTTGGTCGACGGTTCGAGGGACGCCTGACGCAACGTTGTGATCAAACTCCGCTTCAGGAAGCTGATCTAACAGAGCAATTAAGTCCCGAACATTGATGCTCAATGGAATTTCAGGCGAGGCGAATTCTTCGTCAACGGGTTGCGTTACGCCTGACCCATGAGTGAACTCAGCCCTTGATTCAGAGGCCTGATTTACCTGAGGAATCGGACTCTGAATATGCCTGCTAGGTGGAATCCCTAACGAGGTTAACGCTTGGTCAATGATTTGAGGGGCGCCTGAAGCAGCGGTGGACTCAGACACTGCTTCAGACGCCTGATCTACCCGAGCAATCCGGTTCTGAACGCGGCCACTCGGTATCCAGTCCGGGAACTCTTGGTCAACGGGTTGAGTGACGCCTGTCTCAGCGTTGGGTTCAGGCACGGGCTTAGACGCCTGATCTACCCGAGCAATCTGGGTCTGAACGCGGTTGCTTGGTATCCAGTCCGGGAACTCTGCGTCAGCAGTTTGAGTCACCCCTGTCTCATTGATGGGTTTAGACACGGATTCAGACGCCTGATCTACCCGAGCAATCCGTGTCTGAACGCCGCCGCTTGGTATCCAGTCCGGGAACTCTAGGTCAACGGGTTGAGTGACGCCTGTTTCAGCACTGGCTTTAGACACAGGTTCAGACGCCTGATCGACCCGAGCAATCCGTGTCTGAACGCGGCTGCTTGGTATCCAGTCCGGGAACTCTTGGTCAACGGGTTGAGTGACGCCTGATTCAGCGCCGGGTTCAGACACGGGTTCAGACGCCTGATCTACCCGAGCAATCTGGTGCTGAACGTTGTCGCTGGGAATCGCGGACGGGGTTAACGCTTCACCAACAGTTTGAGTCGTTACTGACTTAAGGGCTTGCTCTGAGGATTGTTCAGACACCTGATCTGACTGAGCAAGGGGTCTCTGAGCTCGTGGCTTAATCGTGACAATTGATAGTTTCCCCTTAGCTGGATCGGCTCTAGCCACCCTAACTGATTGCCGCGTAGCAGAGATCGCAATTTGGTTGTTGCTAAACCGAACCGTAGGCTCGGACACGTCAGGTTTTACCGATGAAATCGTAATGGTTTGAGATCGCACATCGGCAGAAGGCGTAGACGTTTGTATAGCGTCTGCCGCCGATAGCGAATCTTTTAATAACGCATCTTTTAGTACGAGTACTTGGGTATTTTGATCAGCCGCTACTACTGCGCCATTACGAGCTAAGAGAATGCCAGGGGTTAAAACCAGCAATCTCAGCATTCTGACAGTAGACTGCCCCTTCGATTTAGACATATTCAAACACCCTATATGAGCAAGGACTGCATTCCGGGTAGGGGGATATCCACGTGAAGTGAGGATCTTCTTGGCGACAGGCGATAGGCGACAGGAGACAGGCGCTAGAACTGGGGGGACTCGCTCTTGGGCGTAACGCTGCTCCTGACAATGGAAAATCTGGGATTCTAGCTATAGCTAACCGGATGCATTTCACACACCCGACTGAGTGCTGGACTCATAGCTCGTCAATAACGCCTATGTCACTGACTCTGCCAAGTTCTGCTGACTTAAGTGGATACCTCCAGTTATGCTGTGGAAAACAAAGCATGGATAAACACGGATTCGTTTATCGCTAGCTTGAAGAGCGTTCCCACTCTAGAGGGGGTATTCACTATGGAAAAACACTTAAATTGGCAATTTCGAGCAATTATGGGTCGATCAAAACACCGAAATCTGCACGAAAGTCTATAAAATTTCGACGAAGGTCTACCTTGCGGGCCGCGAATACCTATTTAGGTAATGAGTGGTAATCTAAGAGACAATAGTTAAAGTATTTCTGCGGAATTTACCGTGTATACCGATCTTGATTAAGAGCATCAATCCTGATTCGATTCCCTTAATCTCCCCCTCGCCAAGAAACGAGAATTCACGCACTCACACACCGTAAAAAACGCTTTCAGGGGAAGCTGTAATTCTTCGCTGAGCATACTCTCGGCGTTGATCAATATAGGCGCGATCGCGCGCCCGAGAATCGGTGTTGCTGCTTGAGGTCACCTCCACCACCAAAGCTGGCAAAGGCATATCGAGAGTAGGGAAAATTTTCTATCAATGTTAAAGGTAAAAAATTTAATATCGTTAGCAAGCCGACAGTAGCTGTCAGTACAAAGAAAGATCGCCCATCCCTTATCTCCTTTATCGGTTGAAGCGATCGCTTTTTTACATACGGAATAGTAATCGTAATCCAAAAGATAAACGCTGAGACAAAAAATAACGTATCGAAAATCGTTCTGTTTTGTTGGAGCGTGATGTAGAAATATTCTCTTTTTAAGTACTCGAGGCTGATACCAATAGTTAATACGATGGTGAACATCCTCATCATATTTTTTTTGGTTCCCGGCAACAAAATCACTTTTTTGGGATGATGATCGATTTTGAGCTGTTTAGAATAAAACTGGGGTCCTGAGAGTCAAGGCTAACTCTTATTAGATCTACTTTTTTTCGCGGGTAAATAGCGTGATGAATTTAACCCCATTAACAGATCACGACTTGATCTAATAAGATAATACTAAAAAGATGTGAAGACGAGCAGAATAGGGGCGCTGAAAGCATTATCAGACAAAAATTTATAATGTTTGCCTTCAAATCAAGTTGGGATAAATTCTAGAAATATCAAATCAATGGTCAAAATAATTTTTCCCAATGATTTTTGGATGTCTCAAAAGCTGGCGAACACAAAAATAGAAGTTTTGAATATTTTTTCACTTAATTTTTTTCACTTAAATAATACTTGCAATTATAATTC
>JAAUYH010139391.1_pt1 | contig 10898 bp, 11 predicted proteins | sample 7278061 | NCBI WGS metagenome assembly JAAUYH01 (sample SAMN14350203, study PRJNA611818) | marine sediment metagenome | isolation source: surface marine sediment (0.6m) | place: French Polynesia: Moorea | collected 2018-08 | reverse complement strand
CTTTATCAATCTATTTCCTAGCTACGTAAGATCCTAGAAATCTTGCCACTTAACTCTTACTCAGTGTGACTCAGTCGCATTACCAGTTACGTGTATGGTACTTGTAATCGTACCAAAGCCGATAACACATTACGAGATCGAACACTTGTATACCGCGACATCTGTAGGTCTGACGCACAACCGTTGTGCTGTAGTTGTGGCCACATTGGATTGGTTGCAGAAGTCCATAAAATGTGGTGCGGCCACTTTCGAAGCGGTAGGGATCGGGCCTCATAGCCTTTCTCGAGGGTTGTGGACGGTCCTCGTCCCTGCCCGCGGCCTTGATACGGGCGAGAGAACTCCGATCGTGCCGGCCGTACAGCAAATGGGTGTTCTCAACGCGTTCGCCATGCGCGCGCTGGGAAACGGACAGGAGGCGCTTACCCTACCTAAAAAGCTTATTGGGAAAGGGAGTGCGTCCCACGTCCTACAGGCTTCGGCCCGGTAGATTCTTTCCAATCAGTCTTCAGCGCTCACTAGTCCGCACTACTGTGTTCGCCTTCCTCATCACTTCCTTCCATTTAACCTCTCTTTCCTCCATATTCGTCATTTCCCATTTCATTCTGTTCTATTCTTCAACTTCATCACTAGTCCGATTTGTTCCACTCTTCAGTGTCCACAGCAGATTGAATCAATCGATCGATTCCACCTCTCATCTGTATTTTATTTTTCCATGTACGCTGTAGCTAGACTCATCTACACAATTACGGAGTCGGAGTAAATGTTCCGTCCTTTTGTTTATGCGTTCTGTTTGAATCCATGTACTTTCTTCCATTTTCCGGATAGTCACCAGAATCAGTAGCACACGTAGGTGTTGAGGAGTAGTCGTTGATATGCATTTCCTGACTGTCCGAGGCAGTTACTCAACAATTGAATCAGACATGAGAAACGTTTCTCTCATGAAATGGCACAGCTTCAGTGTGCAAGAGCAGAATTAAGTAATATTGTTAGCGATTACTGTTAATGTGCAGCTATCCCCATGAAGTGTAGTAGAGTAAGAAAAAATGAGGAGGGATAAAAATATAGCACCTTGCTACCGTTCTCACCGATTTAATGGAAGTTGGATTACATTGAATTAACAACTTTGTCGAAGTTATCTGTTCACTTATGATTGTAAGTAGTAAACATCATTGACAGAAAGACTGAAAGACTTGTTACGCAACGGAACACATGCATTACTTATTTCTCTCAACCTTTCACTGTTGGGCATCTCCTCACTTAAGTTGTCGCTGATTCCATTCGTGACGTCCATATGTTTCAAAGAGTCACAGTCTTTCAGAAGGGGGATGAACTCTGTAATCTCATTTGTAACAGGCTTCTCAGTTTTCCTGAAACCTACGACGACATAACGCACATGTGTATTTGTACGTAGCAGTTCAATAAAATCTATGCTAGTCACCGGCACTCGTCGCACATCCACTTCCATTTCTACTACTCCTTCCGCTCCCTGGTACTCCTCAAATTCTGGTCTAAAAGAGCAATAAAGCTCAAGTAAGTTCGTGACTGAACGAGCAACAATCCGCAACATCTTCGAGGTTTTCACTTTGAATATCGTCAGTTTTTGCAGGTGCGGTAGCGGCTCAAAAAAAACTGACTGAATCATTTCATCTGAGTATCCTTCGACTGGGAATAGTGCTAATTCTTCAATATTCCCTAGTGCTGACAAAAGTTCGCTTGGCATTGTATCCAACGAGTACTCGAATTTCAACACTTGAAGATGAGTGCCAATCACACGTATGAAGTTCGACACACCGATTTCATGACCCAGTGATATATGTCCCTGAATATTGACATTTGGTGAGCAAGCAGTGAGTAAAATGCGAAGCTGATCAATAGACAACCCACGGTCTACTTCATGATCACTTGAGACTAAAAATAGAATTCGTAGCATCATCAATGCTTGAAGCAAATCAATCACTTCCTTTCCGCCTTCAAGCATCAACTCTTCGATGTTAATTAAATCTAACTTTTCCAAACGTGTACAGTGATGTGCGACATGCGCAAGCTCGTTTTCAGGAATTTGTCCACGATATTTAACGAATGTATAACCAATAGCTTACCAGATAAGCTCAAGACTTGTTTGACAATCGTCAAAATTCGTCTTAAACGCATTCAACGACTTGCAATAACTGGCGATTGCCTCAACCATTTTCCGTTTTACCCAGCGAACATCAACCTCCAACTCTTACAAAGAGCGCTCAACTGAAGGAAGAATCCTGTTCAAGTGCTTCCAATGAATATCACATGAAACTAGCAGCAAACGCAAGGAAGGAAGGTGTCTGTAATTAATCTTTCGACACACTTGTGGATACAGAACCATGCTTTCCAGTTGGGGAGTCATTATCCGTACCATGGAAGCGTACATCAAGTCCTCATGCAACGAATCAAGGCTAAAGAGTCCATGCTCAAGTGATTTGAACATTTCTCGCGAAGCAGCGCCCAATGCCCCACCAAGTCGAAGTACTGTCTTAACGTACCCAACACCACTCACTAAATGGCTCTTTTGAAAGGTTTCGCGCCCGATGGACAGTCGTGGATAACAGCTTCACTTTTCTTACCATATGCACTTGCGAATGCTCGTTTATGCTTCACTCGAAGGAGTAAGTGCGTTAGCCACTTCATGACAAGAGAACCGTGGAAAACAAAATAAAGAGGTAGGTGGTGAAGGCACGAGCGTTGAACCTTGAGATTCTAGCGCTTAGTGACAGATGGAATGTTCAGCATCATGGAACGGGACAGCAAGGCGTATTAACAAGAGTAAATTTGAGGTACCGTACAAGCAATTGAATCAAGATGGTTTGTTCGAGGTTCGTGGTAGAAAGAGTGAGTACAAGGCTGTGTGTTGGCTCCGACTACGACTCCGCTCTGACATGAGGATACTCGAAACTCGTTCGTCTCGTCATATCTGAATGAGAACGTCAGTCGAAAATGTTCGAAAATTACGAGTCAGGGGAAGTACACCCAAAGGAAAACCAATACAATCCAAATAACCCACAAGCCCAATGAAGTTGTGTAACTTCGTATTCTACAATAAATGGAACAGTTTAATGAAAGTTTTCTAGGTGGGAAACTCAGCGAGAAGGGTGCTATGCAAATCAGAATCATCTGCAATCCCCTACTCAACTCTGAAACGAGAAATTATTACGCGTTCGCCTAACCGTTGACTATGAATTGACCAAAGCGGAGATGCAAGATATTTGAACAACTCTCGCAAAGTGTCGCTGAGCGTTCCACCAGGAATGAGCACAGCTCACACATCGGCAAAAGTGTGCCAGGAGGTACAATGTCGAAGAATCGGGATTCCAGTGTCTTTTCATGATTGTCAGGGTCAAGGGTTTTCAATTCTTCGGTAGATTGCTGGTATAGATGGTTCAGAACGCGAAACACAAGACGACGGCCGATTAAGTAGAGTCATGGGTTGGAGAATGAACCGAAGCGGACAGGTACAGCACGACACAGTTATAGGAAAATACAGTAGGTGGACGACCAGGAGATTAGATATCTACCAGTACTGTTTATTGTAACAGTAGGGTACGTGCACGGTCTAGAAGCTACTAATTAGGTAAACAGATTGGGTCCATTTCGTAATGGACGACAACTGCAAGAGTATGCGTACACTCTGAAGACACTTGTAGTCACTACGGCCCATGGCGTTGGCTTGGCCGACAGACTCTTCTCAAGACTGCCAGGGGAGTTACTCAACAATTGAATCAGACATGAAAAAGGTTTCTGCCTTGAACTCGTGCTGTTCGATGTGCAACACCAGAGAAGAGATGCATTACGTAATATTATCATTGATGACTGTTTATGTGCAGCTATGCCCATGAAGTGCAATAGAGTAAGAAAAGAATGGGGAAGCATAAAGATACAGTACCTTACCACAGCTCTCACCGACGCAACGGCAATTGAATTACATTGAAGAAGCAGCGTTGCCCAACTTGCTTGTTCGCTTACGATGGTAAGTAGTAAACACCATTGACAGAAAGACTGAACGACTTGTTTCGCAGTGGGACACATGCATCACTTATTTCCTTCAACCTTCCACTGTTCGAGAAATCCTCGTACTCACTAATATCGTGGAGCATCTCATTCTTGATCTTCACATGTTTTAAGCAGCCGCACACTTTCAGAGGGGGGATGAAATCCGTAATCTCCTTCATCCAGGCCTCCCCGGCTGTCCCGAATTCCACGGCGACATACCGTAGTTGTGCATTCGCACGTAGAAGTTCAAGAAAATCGGCGGCATTCACAGGCGCTCGTCGCCCTTCCACTTCCATGTCCATCTCCGCTTCTGCTTCCTCGTACTCATCCAGTTCACTTCCAAACGAGCAAAAAAGCTCGCGTAGCTTCGTGACCGCACACGCAACAATGCCTAGCATTTTCGACGCTTTCATGTTCGATAACGACAGTTTTTGCAGGCCCGGCAGCGGTTCAACAAAAACCGACTGTATCATCTCGTCCGAGTATCCGTCCACTGGGGTTAGTTCCAATTCTTTAAGATTCTGAAGGCCTGGCAAAAGTTCGCTGGGAACTGTACCGAACGAATAATCGAGTTTCAACACTTGGAGATGCGTGCCGACCCCACGTATGAAGTTCGCCACATCCATTTCGGGGCCCACCGACACATACCCATGAATCTTGACATTTGGTGGGCAAGCACCAACTAGCCTGCGTAGCTGATCAATAGACAATCCGCCGTCGTATTCATAATCATGCGCGGTCAAGTTCAGTACACGGAGCGCCTTCAATGCTTGAAGCAAGTCAATCACCTCCTCTGCGCTATCCATCATCAATTCATCGATGTCCGTTAAATCCAACTTTTCCAGACGGGTGCAATGGCGTGCGATAGGCGCCAGTTCGTGTTCCGGAACGCAGCCGGAATATTCGACGAGTGTATTGCCAACAGCTTCCCAGATAGGTTCCAGAGTAGTTTCAAACTCGGCGTTCGTCTTAAACACTTTCAACGACTTGCAATGGCAGGCGATTGTCTGAACCAATTTCCGTTTTAACCACCACTCCTCGTGAAGCTCCAGCTCCTCCAAAGCGTTCCCACACGCAACAAGAATCCTCTTCAAGTTCTTCCAACGAACGTTATACGAAACTGACAGCTTACGCAACGAACCAAGTTGTTCATAATTAATCTTTCGACACACTGGTGCAGAAAGAACCATGCTTTCGAGTTGAGGAGCCATTATCCGCACCAGGAAAGCGTAAACAGACTCCTCACTCAAAGGCTCATCGAGAAAGAGCCCAAGTTCAAGTGATTTGAACGTTTCTCGCGAAGCAGCGGTCAATGTGCCGCCAAGTTGAAACACCGTCTTCACATCATCCACATCGACCGACCGCACCCAAAACCGCTCACTAAATGGTCGTTTCGAAAGGTATTTGAGTACAAGAAGCAGAACTTCAGTCGGAATAACGTCGAAAAAGTGGGTTTGTTGCGCCCCCGATTGGGAGCCACGGATAATAGCTTCATGTTTCTTGTAAAATGCACTTGCTGATGCTCGGTTACGTCTCACCCGAAGTAGCAGGCGTGTTAGCCACTTCATGACTTGTGGACGGGTGAAGAAATAGAACAAGAGGCAGGTGGTAAAGACGCAAGCGTTGGACCTTGAGATTCTAGCGTGCACATACTGTCCAGTCCGGCATCAGTGTACAGCAAAGCATGTTAACATGAGTCGATTTGGGATAATGCAATTAAATCAATCAAGGTGCTTTGTTCGAGGTTCGTGGTAGAAAAGGGAAAGAGTGAGAACAGAGCTGTTTCTTGGTTTCGACGGCCCCGGACTGCCATGACTACACTAGAGAAGACTTTGAACCATGATGGTTATTATTTGGAGTCATTGACGAACACGTTCTTCTTCGACCAGCATACAGTACCGTCAATTGTGGAGGAACAGGGACAACAGTTCAGTGGCGAAACTTTGGATTGAAGATAATGAAATGGGTTCATGATTTGCGGGGAAGGTATTGTACGGCGGACCTAGGGCATTGATGAACCATTAGCAGTTGAGACGGAACTTTCTAAATCGCAATTTGATTCTGATTCAGGACTGATCAATTCGCATAGACCAATGGTGAGCGATTAATTCAATTTCGTAACATTATGAATCTCCCTGTACTGTACGCACAAGGTACGTTCCGATATCCTTCGAATCGAAGTTCAGCGGTTCAAGCACGGGAGAGAAGTGCGAAGAAGTGCGGTACCATTTCTTATAACGCTCACAAATAAACAGGGGGCTTCTTATGGAGGTAGTTGGGGCTTTACGTGTGATGAGCGTGATAAGTTCATTCTTAATGTTCCCTAGATTCGGACAATTGCCATTCCGCAATTACTAACAGATTCCAGCCCATTCTACAAGTGGCCTGACAGAGACCAAGTAGTGTTGCCTACCGTGGCAAATAACGCATGCCATTCACGGAGAGACTCAAAGACCTGGTTCGCAGAGGCACACATGCATTGCTTATTTCTTTCGACTCAGACACGGCCTTTCTACTTTCACTTTGTATGCGGTATCCGATTGCCACATGTTCCAAATTGCGACAGACTCTCAAACGACGAACGAAATCAACAATGTGCTCGGCGTGCCAATATGTCATTTTGATGTAACGCAGATGTTCATTGGCTTGCAGAAGCTCGGTAATGGCAGAACCATTCGCCGCTATCCGGTCCTCGCTTGTCTCGTTAAATCTGAATGAGAACGAGCAGACAAACTCGCGTAAGCTTGAGACAGAACGAGCGATACTGCGTAGTACCGTCGGATTATTCACCAAGATGGATAACTTCCGCAGACACGGTAGTGGCTCGACGAAAATCGATTCTATCATCTCGTCGCTGGTTTGATACGGAACGAGTAATAATTCCTGCACATTACCAAGCGCAGGCAACAGGTCGCGTGGGAGTGTACCAGATTCATAATCCATCACAAGTTTTCGCAAACGAGGTCCAACAACACGCAAGTTATTGATGTTACTATCCCCGAAGTTAAAACCCATTGTGCAGTCAATCCATACATTTGGCGGGCAAGCATGGAGAATCGCGCGCAGGAAGTCTATGTCGAGGTGGCGTGTGCCCTCATAATATAAATCAAGAAGCAAATAACCAAGTGACTTCAACGAAGCAAGGTAATCGGTTACAATATTCTGAAGAGTTGCTGCGGCAAACTTGTGTAGATTCAACAAATCCAACTTTTCCAGACGCGTGCAATGACGTGCGATGCGCATAAGTTCACCGTGCGAAAGTTCCCCACGAAGTTCGATTAATGTGTTCCCCACAACACTCCATAGCGGTTCGAGACTCGCTCGATACAGAGTGAACCCAGAATGGAACGATTTGAGTGACTTGCAATTACTTGCGATAGCTTCAACAATCTTTTTCGTCGACTGATACGCAATGATATCCAATTTCTCTAGAGAGCCGCCGCACACGTTCAGAATTCTCTCGAACAACGATTCAGCGCCAAATGAAATCCTCAGCTCGCGTAACGAACAAAGTTGTTCACAATTAATCCTTCGATGTTCCCGTTGAGCGATAGTTAAGCGGGTCAAATGTGGCGCCATCGTTATCGCTAAAGAGGTGTGCTCATGCCAATTTCTGAACTTGAACTCGCCAGACACCAACGATTTGAACAATCCACGTGAGGCAACGCTTAGCACACCACCAACCTGAAGTACGGTTCGTGCATCGCTCGCATTGACCGAATGTAACCAGTTCTGACTGTACGGCTCTTCGGAAAGGTGTTTCACCACAGCACGCGATAACTCCACCGGGATAGTGTCGAAGTAATTAGTTGTTCGTGACACTGGTTCACTGCCTTGGGAATCAGATACGGTTGGTTGCCGAGGTGTGGTTGAGGATGTACCATCGGGATCAGCGGAAGAAAGTGAACTAGCAGAGCGCTTCATGACATGAGAAGGATTTGACGCAAAAGATGAGAGAGAGTTACCTGTACTGTATACAGTATAACAAACGTTTCTCACAAGCGATACCAAAACGATTATTGGGGGATGATAATTACAGTAATTAGATCCTCTGACGTGCAGGTGCAGTACACCCACTTCTCGAAATAGGCCGTGTTCGAATCGAGGCATTCCTCAAAAATTGACAGTGGCTCGAAGTTTTGGGTGTTATCATAAACAATGTAGTGCACAGCATAGTTTAATAAATAAATAGTGAGAAAACAAAGTTAAACGAAATTATTTCGCACATCATGGAATATTTTACTACTTTTAAATCTAAAAAAGTATATAAATATCGAAGAGTAGCGCATGAATAGACTATCTCTTGACTTCAACACAGCCATGAGCTCACAAAAAGGAGAGCTGATCTACGGAAAGCAGTTAGCTGTACTCTCTGGTACCAAGAACGGGGCTACATTGGATGCTCTGGCGATAAATTTCAAGTCCCGCACTCCACTATTCAAGCCGCCTTGAATTGACGCCCTCGACTTGAAACCGTTCGAACCAAGATCAAAGCGCGGCGATGTCTTCAGCTGTCTGATAAGCTTCTATTGCTACATCTCATCGACAGCGGTGCTAAGCCTCTTGATTTGCAGAAGCAATTCAAAATATCGTCGCGCACTTTCTACCGTATCAAGTCATGTCGGGCGAAATATGAAGCAAAGGATTAAAATCGCGTTCCTCTTTCTGTATGCGGAACATTACATGCCAAGTATCCTGAACTCGAAGAGTGTGTGACAGAGTTTATTGCATTTGCGCGCGACGAACGCTTACCTGTCTCTATGTATCTTATCCAAGAGCGTGGTAAGATATTTTCCGAGGAATTGGCTACTGAAAACTTCAAGGCTTCCAATGGTAGGCTGCAAAACTATATACAGAGGTCCTCTGTACAAGGATCACTCAGGTTACATGGAAAAGACAATGCAGTTTTGCCGTCGAACCATGTGCAGCAAATGGAAGCACTGCGATGTATAGCAGCAATGTATTAGCCACAGCACACTTACAATATGGACGAATCTGGTTTGTTCTACCGGATGGGACCACGTCATTCATACTTAAAGCGGCCGATAAGCGTCACGAAACACGTGGTACCGAGTTTCTAAAACACAAAGACAGAGTCACAATGGTGCTTTCGTGTAACGCTGATGGGTCTCATATTCTACCTGTTCGATATATTGTAGCTTCTGCGAACCCTCGTTGTTTTCGCACTGGCCGATACTATCATTGTCAACCTCGGTACACATCGCAAAGAAATGAATGGATGGATTCATCTAGATTCACTTATTGGCTGAACTGGTATCATGCTCAAATCACGCAGAATTCATCTGGTCCGTAGCTGTTAATAGTGGACAATTGTGGAGGACACGAATCTAAGATCTCATTACCTGGCCTACGCATTATTACTTTGCTTCCCAGATCCACTGCCAAGTATCAACCACTGGATCTTGGCCTGATTGCGCACAGTCAGAATCGGTATCTATCCTTGTTACTTCGAACAACAATTGATACTTTGCTTGAGCGGTACGCTAATGAATCAAAGCATGTATGGGTTGCGCGATGGGTTTCAGCCTACAGTTGGTGATGCGATGGTTTTGTTTGATGAATCACGGGCTCAGACTGAACAAAGTACTGTAATCAAGTGTTGGCTCAAGAGTCAAAGTTTGCCGCAGTCACATGTTGACCGTGTCAGAGCTGTACTCAGTGGATTGTCTAACGACGATGATATCTATCTCAATTCAGGACCGATCTCCTACAGCGAAGCGCAACATATCGCACAAGATTTAAATGCCGTCCAAACATTGTCAATTCCAACTACACCGCTGCCTGAAATACTTCAGGAGGTGGACATGACAATCCATGCTTCTCAGATAGCAACAGTATTGAATTCATCTGCTCCCTTCGACATTGACGCAACGAGAGAAGAAGTGTCGAAAAGTATGCTTCAAGAACTGTTTGACGGCCATAGAGTCGTATAAGAAACGAGAAGCGTAGAAAATGCGTCAATTACTACAATTCCTGAAGTTATAACAGCGAAACGTGTATCAGATGCGTTAGAGTCTGTGAGCCATCGTATTGCTGACAAGGATTTGCAAAGCGCATTGAAGGGAGTTATGGATCGCATAGTTGCTATGAACGAAAAGTAATCAATTGATTAGAATAGGGACATGTATATGAATTGGTAAATTGAAGTCTATTTGTGAAAAGGGTCAAATTTGCCTGCATTGAACACAAAGTGAGCGTTTTTGTATAAACACGTTGATGGAGAGAATGTACATTTATAAAATTATGCAAGTTAGATTAATGCATTGCTGTTGTTTACATATAAATAATCTGTTATTGATGTTCCTCACGCAACGCAATTTTGGCCCAGACGGTCCACCCTGCGGGCAAGAAGCTACTCTATCCGCGCCGCGCAATCAAAATCCCTCGGAAAGTTCTAGGTGAGTGCGTTCCGCGCCCTGCAGTCTACCGCCCATGCAAGCGTGCGAGCTTGGAAATCTGGAAATACCAACGTTCTACCGAGCTGCTTATTCCGAAACGTGCCATCAGCCGCCTTATTCGCGAGATTAAGGACGACATCAACCCTAAATTTTGCTTAAAAATCGAAGCAATGGAAGCCATACACCACGCGGCCGAATCATATTTAGTGCAGTTGCTTATCACTACCAACCTTCTATCTCGTTATGCGAAACGTGTCACTACAAAGCCAGTCGATATGGAATTGGCTATCAAAATTACAACATTTAATTAAAATTCACCTTTCTGCTTTATTTCGTCTTGTTCTCATCCTAGTGCCCTAGAACTATTTTACCTTGTTTTTTTGTCTCCCTCGCAAATTGACAGTTGGCACAGGCTACGGCCTATTTCGAGGAGTGGGTGTTTCTGGGGTTACCATATCG
>JAAUYH010061051.1_pt1 | contig 10901 bp, 10 predicted proteins | sample 7278061 | NCBI WGS metagenome assembly JAAUYH01 (sample SAMN14350203, study PRJNA611818) | marine sediment metagenome | isolation source: surface marine sediment (0.6m) | place: French Polynesia: Moorea | collected 2018-08 | reverse complement strand
GCCCCGCCGAGCGTGCTGGCCGGGGCCGGCACGCCGGGCGGGATCGACCTCGTCACATCGCCTGGATGAAGGTCATCTCCACACCGGAGAGCACGACGAAGGCGATGTCGTTCGGCTCGGGTGTCGCCTCGTCGAACACGACGTCGAACTCCACCTTCAGACGCTCACCCTTCTGCAGGTGATCGCCGATGTCGAGCACGTCGAACCACATCGAGCCGACGCCGCCCCCGTCGCCCAGCGGGGTGATCTCCGGTTCGGTGATGGCGACGACCCGCGACGCCGGCTCGACCGTGGCTCGGGTCTCGGCTGCGGCCAGGGCGCCCTGCTCGATCGACTCGAACACGAGGATCTGGAGCTCGGCGGCGACCTCGTCGAAGATCGGCGCCGAACCGCCGCGGACCCCGAGGTACTTCTGATTCGCCCAGGCGTCGTGGCCCATCACGTTGACCTTCCACCAGACGCCCGTCGGAGCAGCCCAGGCCTCGCCGAGTGCGTACATGTCGAACTCGGTGAGGGTGATCGGGTAGGAGGCGACGATGTCGGCGTCGGGGCTCGGGGCCACCCGGAAGTTGAGCTCGTCGCCGACCTCGACGCCGACGATCGTGAGGGGACGGCCGAGGTTGGGGCCGAAGTCGAGTGGCTCGCCGGGCACGGTCGGGTTGGCCAGCCCGGTCGGACCGGTCGGATCCGGCGTCGGTGACGTCGGAGCGAATCCGTCAACGGCGACGAACGGCCGCGGTGACGATGGTGTCGGGGCGAGGTCGTCGGTCGCCGGTTCCGGTCGCTCGGTCGGCCCCGTCGGCGCCGTCGGCTCGGCGGGCGAAGCTGGCTCTGCCGGCTCGGTCGTGTCGGCCGGCTGGGTCGTGTCGACCGTCGGCTCGGGCGCAGTCTCGGTCCTGATGACGGGAGGAGTGACGACGACCACCGGCTCGGCGGTTGCGGTCGGAAGTCCGGGTGTCGGTGCCGGCGAGCCCTGGGGGTTGGAGTTGCAGGCGGTGGTGAGGGCGAGCGCGGCGGCGGCGACGGCGGTGAGAAGGTGGACGGGGCGGGGGATGGACATCGGGTTGCTCCTGGTGGTGGTCATTGGCTGCTTCACCCGTCCTGACCGACGACGGCGGTGTCTCTTACGCACCATCGGAGGAATTTTCTCGCCCTGGTCCCGGCGGCTTGACCTGGAGTGCGCTCCAGCTTGTTGACTTGGGTCATGACCACGAACAGCTCGGTGCTCACGCCGGCCGCCATGGCCGATCGAACGGGCGTCACGATCGACACGCTCCGCTACTACGAGCGGGAGGGGCTCCTGCAGAACGTGGCTCGGGCCGACAGCGGCCACCGTCGCTACAGCGAAGACGACGTGTTGTGGGTCGAGGTCCTCCGGTGCTTGCGAGCCACCGGCATGTCGATCGATCAACTGCGGACCTACTGCGATCTGGGTGCGCAGGGCGACCACACCCAGCGCGAACGGGTGCGCATGCTCACCGAGCACCGTGCGCTCGTCGAGGCGCAGATCGCCGAGCGCAAGGACGCGCTGCGTCTGATCGACGAGAAGCTCAGCCACTACCGCCACGACGAAGGAGATCTGCAGTCATGAGTTCTGGTGCCAGCTCCACTCACCCCTATGCCCGCCTCGGAACGAGCGGGCTCTTCGTGCACACCGTCGGGTTGGGCACGATGCAGTTCGGGTGGTCGGTCGACGAGCCGGGATCCTTCGCCGTGCTCGACGCCTATGTCGAACAGGGAGGCAACTTCATCGACACCGCTGACTGCTACAGCTCGTGGTCGTCGACCATGGGCGGGCCCGTGAATCCCGGCGGGGTGTCGGAGGAGATCATCGGTCGGTGGCTCGCGGCTCGGGGCAACCGAGACGACGTGATCATCGCCACGAAGGTGCGGGCCGCCATGGGGGTGGAGTTCAGCGACCACCGCGGCACAGCTCGTCAGCGTGAAGGGCTCGGTCGGCGGTGGATCATGCAGGCCTGCGACGACAGCCTGCGGCGACTCGGCGTCGATCACATCGATCTCTACCAGGCCCATTTCTACGATCCCCTGGTGCCGATCGAGGAGACGATGTCGGCCTTCACGGATCTGGTTCGGCAAGGAAAGGTGCGCTACCTCGGCTGCTCGAACTTCAGCGCCTGGCGGCTGGTCGAGGCGCTGTGGGCGTCGGACCGGCGGAACCTGGAGTCGTTCGTGTCGATGCAACCCGAGTATCACCTCCTCGATCCGACCCGCGGCCACGTCGAGATGGAGTTGGCGCCCATGTGCCTCGCCAACGGCATCGGCATGGTGCCCTACAGCCCGCTGGCCGGTGGGTTGCTGACCGGGAAGTCCCGTCGGGGAGCGGCACTGCCCGAGAGTGTGCGGGCCGAGGAGAACGCGGCCCGTCGGTTCTCCGAGACGAACTGGTCGATCATCGAGACGCTGGTCGACGTCGCCGCCGGGACCGACCGGTCACCAGCGGCGGCCGCCGTCGGGTGGCTCCAGTCGAAGCCCTGGGTCACCTCGCCGATCGTGGGCGCCAACCGCCCCGACCAGCTGCTCGACACGATGCGAGGTCTCGAGACGCCACTGCCGGCGGAGGCCGTCGCTCGACTCGACGAGGCCAGCGACTTCGTGCGAAGTCGCGCCTCACTCGAGCATTGAGTGGTTGAATATGTCATGAACTGACATATTCAAGACATCAGAAGCTGATAGGTTCTCGAAAATGGAGCTGTCGCCGTTCCCGTTCTACGGGCCGCTCGAACCCGAGCAGGTCGAGGGACGGGCCGATCTGATCGCCGATCTCACCGCCCGCCTGACCGCCAGGAGGGTGACGGCGCTCATCGGTCCCCGTCGCTACGGAAAGACGAGCGTGCTCAGGAAGGTCATGGCCGACCTCGACGAAGGCGGCGCCTCGGTGCTGTGGTTCGATCTCTACGAAGTGAGCTCGATGGCCGATCTCGCCATCCGGATCGACGAGGGAATGAAGGCGTCGGGCCTCGTCGAGGCCACCTCCCCGCTCGGTTCTGCCCTTCAGGCCATCGCCGATCGGATCAGCCTCGACATCGGGTTCGTGCGAGTCAGGTTGACCGGCCCCGCAGCCCAGCGGCCGGATCCGATCGGGGTGGTCCACGGCCAGCTCGAGGCGATCACGTCGCTGGCCGCCCGGCTCCCGCTGATCGTGGTGTTCGACGAGTTCTCCTCGATCCAGGGTGTCGACGGCGCCGCAGGGCTGCTCCGAACCCACCTGCAACACCACTACCAGGAGGTGGGATTGGTGTTCGCCGGTTCGGAGCCGTCGATGATGATGCAGTTGTTCACCGACCAGGCTCAGCCGTTCTACGCCCAGGCCGAGCTCATCGTGATCCAACCGTTCACCTCCACCGAGGTGGTCTCGATCGTTGCCGGTGGCTTCGCCAGGACCGATCGTGACCCCGGGCCCCTCCCGGGCCTCATCGCCGAGTTCGCCGCCGGCCATCCCCAGCGAACGATGCAGTTGGCTGATGCTGCGTGGCGGGCAACCTCGGCCGGCGAGTCGGCCACCGTCGAGACCTGGGAGCACACGCTCGCCGCCGTCCGGCGCAACGTGGCCAGCGGGCTCGAGCGTCTCTACTCCTCGCTCAGCGGTGGAGAGAAGTCGGTGCTGCGGATCGTTGCGTCCGGCGGCAGCATCTTCGGGGTGGCGGCCGGCCTGCTCGATCTGAGCAGCGGGAGCGCCAGGCACGCCCGCCAGCGGCTGCTCGACCAGGGCCACCTCCATCGAGCGTCCGACGCACCATCGGACGGCGGGCGGCGCGACAGCGAGCGACTGGTGGTCACCGATCCCGTCTTCGCCGACTGGCTCCGTCGGACGGTGCCCGTCTAGCCGGTTCGGTGTGAGCCAGCCGGCGGCCTCCTCTACGGTGCGCCGGATGCCGACCGACCCCGCAACCGACATCGAGCTCATGGGCCTGGCCATCGCCGAGGCCCGCCGGGCCGTCGAGCACGGCGACGTTCCGGTCGGTGCCGTGGTGGCTGCTGGTGGTGAGATCGTCGCCAGCCGCCACAACGAGCGGGAGCTGACCGGCGATCCCACGGCCCATGCCGAGGTGCTGGCCCTGCGCGATGCGGCGGCGAAGCTCGGTTCGTGGCGACTCGAGCAGTGCACGCTGGCCGTCACGCTCGAACCGTGCCTCATGTGCGCCGGGGCCTCGGTCAACGCTCGGCTCGGTCGCCTCGTGTACGGCGCCGCCGACCTCAAGGCCGGTGCCTGCCTCAGCCTCTACAACGTGTGCGACGATCCTCGACTCAACCACAAGGTCGAGCTGGTTCCCGGGGTGCTGGCCGAGGAGTGCGGGGCGCTCCTCACCGACTTCTTCGACCAGCTCCGCTGACCGTGGCCTTCACCGATCGAGGTGCTTGCGTGCCTCTCGTCGGGTGAGGCCGGAGAGCTCGGGATGATCGTCGACGAAGGCGCGGACACGATCGGGGGCGATGCGAGCATGTTGGCGGAGCGCCCCCCCGCTGGCCTTGCGGATGAAGAACTCGGTCTCGTTGGCGGTCTCGGCGACGTAGCGGAAGAGCCGGTCTTCGTCCGTGGCCTCCTTGTGGCCGAGTTGGTGGAGGATGGCGGTGCGGCGCACCCACAGGTCGGGATCGCCGATCCAATCGTCCATCGTCGACCGGAGTGACGGGTGGCGAAGGACGAGGGGCCCGACCACCCACGCCGCCATGCCGTCGACGGTGTCCCACCACGATCTCGTCTCGATGAGGTCCTTGAGGTCGGGGAGGGCGGCCGGCGTCAACGTCGACTGCCACTTGCGGAGGATGTCGGTCGCGACGTACTGGAACTCCCGCTCGGGCTCGGCCCAGCACTGCTGGGCCAACTCGAGCAGCTGGGCCTCGGTGAGGTTGCGGCTGGCCGCCATCGTCGGGCGTTGGGCCTGCCGCCTCGGTCCGGCGGCCACGCCGAGAAAGGGGAAGCGGTCTTTCATGTAGGCCGCCATCTGGGGGGCTCGCTCGGGGTCGGCCACGGCCTCGAGCGCCGTTCGAAGCTGGCCGAGATCGGGGAGCGACGACGTCATCGGTCGGCGAGTCGGGCGACGAATGCCTCTCGATCGACGACGACCCTGACGACTCGCCCGGCCGCCACCTTCCCCCCGTCGTCGTGGGCCTCGACGTCGAAGGCGACCCGGCGCCTGACGAGGTCGGCGACAACGGCTCGAGCCCGCACCGCAGCGCCGGGCGGCGTTGCTCGGAGATGGTCGATCTCCACCCGCATCCCGACGGTGGTCTCGTTCGGTCCGAGGGCTGCTGCCACGGCGGCGACCGTGGCCGCCTCACACCAGGCAACGACCTGAGGGGTGGCCAAGACCTCGACATCACCCGATCCGAGGGCAATCGCGGTGTTGTCGGGGCCGACCACGAACTCGAGGTTCGCTTCCATCCCGAGCTCGATCGTCATGGGATCGATCGTACGGCGTTCAGTTGATCAGGGTGTCGGTGATGATGCGAACGTCGCCCGACGGCGTGAAGCGGAGCACCTGTACGAAGTCGTGCCCCCACGAGCCCGTGTAGATGACCAGGTCGCCATGGATGACCACACGATCGTCGACTCGGTAGCTCGAGGACGGGCCGACGTTGATCTGGCCAGCGAGTGAGCCGTCGTCGACACGAAGCTCCAGGCGATGCCTGACGTCGGTGAGGAAGCCTTGCGGAACGAACAGTGCGGCCAGGGCATCGCCGTCACCCTCGATGATCGCCTGGTGGAGCGTGTCACCGATGCCGAGCATCGCCGCGTGGCGTTCGGTGAGCTCGCCACCACCGATGACGACGACCTCAGCGGCACCTGGACCGTCGATCGAGCTGTCGTCGGATCCCCACAGTGCCCACCCGAGCACGATGCCCACCCCCAGCGCAGCGACGATCGTCAGCGCGACGAGCAACAGTCGCCTCGTGGTCGGGGGTCGATCCGCGGCTGTCTCCGTGGGTGTGGCTTCTGTTGTGTCGATGGACATGGCGCCTCCCCGGTTCGATGACGAGTGCATTCGAGGAACTCTCTCGAGCGTCGTACGGGGTGTCGGCCGGCGCCAGAGGCGAAGGACAGCTCATGGGCCGTTTGGCCTACTGAAGAGGGGACTCCTACCCGATTCCGGCCCCACGGGAAGGAATACCCACAAGGTTTGCCCCCCGAATCGTCGATGCACCTTCCATGGCAGATATCACTGTTCCGAAGGGCGGGTCCTGGGGGCCCCGAGGTGGCGCCTGGTCACCTCGCCGCAGCGCCGCCCGAATGGCGGGGGGCTTCGCAGCTCTCGCCGTGGCCGCCGTGTCGGTCGTTCCCGTCTCCGACGGAGCCGACGAGGCCGAGATCCACCTCCTCGAATCGACGTGGGAGAACGCCACCGTGGCGATCGCCGAGTCGAACCAGGAGCAGTCGCTGGTCGAGGAGCTCACCGACGCCCAGGTCGAGGTCGTGGTCGAAGGCAAGGTCGAGGCGGCTGCCGACGAGCTCGTCGACGCCACCAACGCCATCGGCACCGGCTGGGTGTCGACCGCTGATCAGGACCTGATCAACGCCCTCGACGACGTCGACGAGGCCCTGGCCGCCGTCGAGGCCCTCGTTGCCCAGCCCGGCACCGCATCCGATGCGGCCCTCGAGCAGGCCAACGACGATCTCACGGCCGCCATCGAGGTCGCCGACGCCAAGCTCGAGGTTGCGGCGACCACGAACGGTCAGGAGAACCAGCTCGAGCAGGCCGACGACGCCATCAACGATGCTGCCGCTCTCGTGACCGAGGTGGTCGACGAGGACTCGTCGTGGATCTCCGACCTCAACGGCTGGACCCCGAACATCCGCTACGCCGTCGACCGGCGGGGCCCGAAGCGCAAGCTCACCGGCAACGGTGTCGACATCGCCATCATCGACTCGGGCATCACCCCGGTGCAGGGCCTCGATGGTGCCGACAAGATCATCAACGGTCCCGACCTGTCGGTCGAGGCCACCGTGAGCGCCAGCAACCAGGGTCTCGACTTCTATGGTCACGGCACGCACCTGGCCGGCATCATCGCCGGCAACGACGGCGGCGAGCCGGTGCCTGGCGTGCCGCACTTCACCGGCATCGCCCCTGACGCCCGGCTGGTCAACGTCAAGGTGGCCGACGCCGACGGCTCGACCTCGATGGAGCGGCTGATTGCCGGCATCGAGTGGGTCATCCTGAACAAGAACGCCAACGGCATGAACATCCGGGTCCTCACCCTCGCCTTCGGCTACGACCACGACGATCGGTTCACCGATCCGCTGTCGGCCGCCGTCGAGGAGGCCTGGGCCAACGGCATCGTGGTCGTCGTCGCCGGCGGCAACCAGGGCAACGGGTCGAACGGGCTCGACGCCCCGGCCATCAGCCCCTACGTGCTCAGCGTCGCTGCCTCCGATCAGGTGGTCCCGACCGACATGGCCGACGATGAGATGACCACCTTCTCCAGCTCGGGTGACGGTGTTCGCAACCCCGACGTGGCCGTCCCCGGTCGGTCGATCGTCAGCCTCCGGTCTCCCGGCTCGAACGCCGACGTGAACCACCCGGAGAGCCGGATCGGCACCCGGTTCGCCGTTGCCTCCGGCACCTCGCAGGCCTCGGCCGTGATGGCCGGCACGGTGGCCCTCCTCCTCGAGAAGGACCCCTCGCTCACTCCCGATCAGGTCAAGAACCTGTTCACCGACACCGCTCGCAACATCCACAGCGGCAACACGCTGGACGGTGAGGGTCGAGTGCGGCTGAACAAGGCCCTGTTCGAGCTGCGGACCGACGGTCCCGGCCCGGCAACGACCCAGACGCACACCCGGGTCCATCCCCACAGCGGCTTCGGCCACCCCAGCGCCAACGGTGGCGGCTGGAGCGGTGGCGGCTGGTCCGGCGGTGGCTGGAGCGGTGGCGGCTGGTCCGGCGGTGGCTGGTCCGGCGGCGGCTGGTCCGGCGGTGGCTGGTCCGGCGGTGGCTGGTCCGGTGGCGGCTGGTCCGGTGGCGGCTGGTCCGGCGGTGGCTGGAGCGGTGGTGGCTGGTCCGGCGGTGGCTGGAGCGGTGGCGCCTGGAGCGGTGGCGGCTGGTCGTAGGCCACCACTGCCACGCCACACACACCCCACACAACACGAACTGCCTGGAACGGCCCGTCACACCTGTGGCGGGTCGTTCCGCGTCCACTTCTCCGAAGGCCGGGAGCCAGCGTCGCCAGCTGGGGATTCGTCCCTGGAAAGGCTGAAGAACCGGGGACTCCTGTCCGATGGGTACGGGTGAACCCTCTCCGCCGCGTCGGCGCGCGCTCTCGGTTGTGGCTCAACTGGGCCCACAGCTGGATCACGTTCGCCGTCACGGTTGCGCTGTGGCTGCTCGTCATGCGCGACGGCGATCCGATCTCCGATGCGGTCGTCGTGCCGTGGTGGCTCATCGCCATCGGGGTCTTCGTTGCCGAGAGCTGGGTCGTGCACATGCACTTCCGGAGCGAGTCGGGGAGCTTCTCGTTCTTCGAGATCCCGATGATCGTGGGGATCCTGTTCACCGACCCCGGCTGGTTGGTGCCGGCGGTCGTCGCGGGCGCCTGTGCGTCGATGATACTCGTGCACCGGCGCCCCCCGGTGAAGGATGCGTTAAATCTCGCGAAATTCTCGTTCCACGCCGCCGTGGCCTGGGTCGTCCTCGATCTGATGATCGGCTCGACCGACCCGCTCTCGCCGGAGGGTTGGTTCATCGTGCTGTCGGCGTCGATGATCAGCTCGGTCGTCGAGCTGACCAACATCTGGTTGGTGGTGTCGACCAGCGAGGGTCGTTTCAAGCGATCGAACTGGTGGCGGATGCTGCTGTTCGGTGTCGTCGTTGCCGGGGCCAACTCGGTGCAGGCACTGGTGATGGCGTTGCTCGTCGTCGTCGAGCCCTACAGCCTGATCCTGCTCGGGTTGTCGACGACCGTGATCTTTGCCTCGTACCGGTCGTACGTTTCGGAGCGAGACCAACGGGAGCGCGTCGAGTTCCTCTACAGCTCGACCCGCGCCCTCCAGGCGGCCGAGGAGGCCGACGCTGCGGCGGCTTCGCTGCTCGAGGAGGCAGCGGCCATGTTCCGCGCCCGCTCGGTCGAGCTCCATCTCCCATCGGCGTCGGTCGACGGCGACGGCTCGTATGGTCGGATCCTCACCTGGCACGAGGGGGTGGTCGACTCGATGATCATGGGCGAGCGGGAGCGTGCGGTCGTCGACCACCTCGCTCCCCACGCCTCACCGCCCGTCATCGTCGGCGATGCTGGGCCGCTGGCCCGCTACGCGGCCGAGCAGTCGTTCGGCGACGCCATGGTCGGCGCCCTCACCTCGGGTGAGGGTCGAACGGGTCTCATCGTCGTCGCCAACCGGCTCGGCAACGTCGCCACCTTCATGGCCGACGATCTCCAGCTCTTCGCCACGTTGGTCCAGCACGCAGCGCTGGCCCTCGAGAACGATCAGTTGGAGCACGCCCTCAACCAGCTCCGGGCCCTCGAACGCGAGCTGGCACATCAGGCGAGCCACGACACGCTGACCGGGCTGGCCAATCGGGCCCTTCTCAACGACCGGATCGTCGAACAGCTCCAGGTCGAGCAGCCCGACGTCGCCCTGATCTACGTCGACCTCGACGACTTCAAGGTCGTCAACGACACCATGGGTCATGCCGCCGGCGATCAGGTGCTGATCGAGGCCGCTCGGCGGCTGAAGGCCAACATCCGTCCGACCGACATCGCCGCCCGCTTGGGTGGCGACGAGTTCGCCGTCGTGTTGATCGGTGCCGATCGAGCCGAGATCACGGCGGGCCGGATCCTCGAGTCGCTCGCCGCTCCCTACGACGTCGACGAGGGCCGAGCGGCATCGATCGGGGCGAGTGCGGGGCTGGCCCGATGGGAGCCCGGCATCGATGCCACGGCCCTCATCTCCCGAGCCGACGTCGCCATGTACGTGGCGAAGGAGGGCGGCAAGGGCACCGTCTCGGTGTTCCGGGAGGAGATGCAGGAGCGGCTCTCGGCCCGCCAGACCCTGCGCTCGCAGCTGCGGACCGCCGTGGCCGAGGAGCAGTTCCAGGTGCTCTATCAGCCCATTGTCGACATGCAGTCGCAGCGCATCGTTGCGGCCGAGGCGCTCGTGCGATGGGTGAGCCCCGACGGCCTGCTGCTGCCCCACGGGTTCATCGGAGAAGCCGAGCGGTCGGGCCTGATCGTGCCCATCGACAACTTCGTCTTCTCCCAGGTGTTGCGAGACTTCGATCGGCTCGACGATGCCGGTCACGACGACCTGTGGGTCACGTCGAATCTCTCGATGCGAACGTTGCAGGAGGTCGACCTCGTTCCTCGGGTCATCAGCGACGCGGGATCGGCCGGTGTCGCCACCGAACGGATCGTGCTCGAGGTGACCGAGACGGCGCTGATGCACGACCCCGAGCTGGCGACCAACCAGCTCAATCGGTTGCGGGAGAAGGGGGTGCGGGTGGCGCTCGACGACTTCGGCACCGGCTACTCCTCGTTGAGCTACCTACGCCGATTCCCGGTCGACATCCTGAAGATCGCCCAGCCGTTCGTGTCCGACCTCGACGACGAAGACGACACGTTCGTCCGGGCAATGACCGATCTCGGCCACACGCTCGGCCTTGCCGTGCTTGCGGAGGGGATCGAGCACAACGATGCGCTGCGCAAGCTGAGCAACCTCTCGGTCGATCTCGGGCAGGGCTACTACTTCGCCCGACCCCTCCGGATCGAGCAACTCCTCGAACTGCTGAGCAGCGAACACGTCAAGCAGACGTTCAGCACGATCGTGAGTGGCTGGGAGTAGTCGGGTCGGCCGGTACTCCGGGTCAGCTCGCTGGGGTGCCGGTGAGCTTGCTGGCGGCGTGTGGATCCCGATCGGCAACGGCGTGCGCCGGCGCTAGTCTCGCTTGCGG
>JAAUYH010182611.1_pt1 | contig 10905 bp, 13 predicted proteins | sample 7278061 | NCBI WGS metagenome assembly JAAUYH01 (sample SAMN14350203, study PRJNA611818) | marine sediment metagenome | isolation source: surface marine sediment (0.6m) | place: French Polynesia: Moorea | collected 2018-08 | reverse complement strand
AGTAATGCTGTTTTCCGTTTCTTAAATACGATGTACAGTAGAAGCTTATTTATTTTCCGTATGCAGTCCTGTTCTGTGGAACCGGCCGTGAGATATTCGCAACCATTTCAACGTTAATATTTTGGATAATAGGAATAACTTTTTCGTCTCCAATTTGTAGGTATACGGGTAAAATCGATTGTTGCATAATTTCCCGAGAATATTTTAGTTGCTTGTGTTCGTAATGACTATTCTATTCGGATTGTTGCCGCATTGATCAGAAATACCGAATAATTAGTGATTTTATTTTCACTAAAATTCGGAGTTTTTACAGCAGAGTTGAGGATAACGATTCCGATTAAAAAACGATATTCCTGTGATATGAATTTCGTTACCGCATATGTACCCACCACAAACGTGAAATCGAAGGCTCGAAAGGGTGAAGTTTGAATTTGATTCCACACTAAATGGATATAAAAGTAGATCGCTGTAAGCCGTAAGATCAAGAGACCTGAGATTATATTCCGAAATTCAAGCCTGGTGACCCAATTAAGTGGAACGCCGCGGAGATCGTCACTCACACTCGCTATCTCCGCCACTTCGCGCACACAACCCTTGATGGAGCGGCCAGTCGGCTTTGTGGTAGGCGTGTGCGGGGCATGTAAGGCCCACACGCGTTCGTCGTTCGCACCCACGAGCCGCACCATCTGCGCACGACGCGCGCGATGCGTGACGCCGCGCGTACGATGGCGCGCGCAACTTCCGAGCACGAATCGCGCGCCCGACAACGATGAATCGGTGCCCCCAGCGACGCCACCGAAATCCGTGCGTCCGCGTGCCGGGATTCTCGCGGCACTCGCAGTGGCAGTGAGCTCGTTCTTCAGCGGGGCCCAGCAAACGCTTGCCGCGTCTGCCACCAGTGAAACGGTCGATGGGGGATCAGTGGCCTCGAAAGAGCTGCGATACGACGGACGCACCGCGCTGGAGGGCCCCGAAAAGGCGTTATCGCTCGTGATTACCGGGGGTGCATTCGCGGCGCTATCGTTGTGGGCGTATCGAAGAAATCGCGAAGACGACGAACTGGAGCAGATTCGTATTCGGGAAGAAGTGGAGCGATTGGAAAAACTGAAAGAAGAATTCATGAACGTGGACGAGGACGAGGACAGTTTAGATAACGAAGACTTACTAGCCGAGCTATCGAAACGAATAGAGGGGCAAGATGGGGAGGAAGGGGAAGACGAGAAAGAAGACAAGGACGAGACGGGCGATGACAAGGATGTGACGGCCAGTGCCTCGAACAGCACGGAGGGCGGCGAGAGCGGTAGCGAAAGCCTGGACATGCTGCGTCGCATGTGGGATGCGACGGACGACGACACGAAGAAGCCACCGGAGGGCAGCACGGGGCCGAAGGCGGCGTGAGAGCAACCGAGTGAAGAATTTTGAAGCGCGCATTTTCACATGACCACGACGCACCTTGCCACTATCAGCACGACTAGCTACCTATTAGTTTCGCGATGATTTACATCCTTCTTGTCGATCCATCACGTGTTGTTCAGCTCCTCACTTAGTACACCAACGGCACCATTCGATACGGTACGCGCAGGCAGTACTCGTCCCAATCGGTCTTATACTTCGCTGCGCATCGCTCGTCGTCCCGCTTCTCGCGATGCACGCACAGTAGGAGCAAGTAGAAGAAATAGAAATACGCCAGGGGTTTGCGGACGCCACACGGTGCGCAGTAACTGAAGGCGAGAAGTAGATCCCCTGTGTAGTTGAGATGCCTCGCCACACCCCAGAACCCGCTCGCCAACAACCGTCCGCCGACCACTACCGGCGGCTTGCCCCAGATGTGAGCGGTGGGGTTCGTCTTGAACTGATGCTTCTGACTGTTAGCGCCACGGAAGATCGCGAAGCCAACGGCGAAACAGCTGAGGGTCAGCGTGGCCTGCACAGCCGACAACCGGCTGGTGTCGTGCAGCAAGTACGAGTTCTGCACGCTGAACATGAATGGGATGAACACATAGTCGGCCCATACGAGCATGAGCCCGAAATGCTCGGCAATGATGTCCCATGTGTACACCATCTTGGGCTCGTGCACAAAGTAATCCCAGATGTACCATGCGGTGAGGATCTGATACAGCGCCATGCGGGCGGTGACGGTGCCCATAGCAGCGTGCTGCGCGCATGCATAGGAAAGGTTGATAAGTAGCCAGCCCACCATGGCGGGACGATAGCTGAAGAACTTGAGGTCGACCCCTAGCATGGTGGGGTTGAGCGTGGCACCCAGCACGAAATCCTCTACTACGCCGCGGGGCGCCAACCAGTTGGGGCGCCGCGTGGCGCGTCCGTGCAGGAACAGCCCCACGGACACGACCAATGAGAACACATTCGCAACAACAAACAGCTGCGGCAGGTGGTTCGCTATCACCGCGCCGTCCAGCCGACCGCTGTACACCCCAGCACCGAACAGTGTCACCGTGACGCCCGCCACAAGCAGCCCATTACACTTGTATCGCAGTCGAGTGTGGCCATCGGATAGCAGCGCTCCAGTCTGCATCTTCCCCGGCAGCACCACGGATAAAAGTGCCAGTGCAAACACGTACGCGAGGAAGTAGGTGACATGTTCGATGCGGGGCAAGTCGAATCGCAGGGTTCGGACGAGCTCCACAAACTCACGATAACACAGCGCTACCACGAGCGTCCATAGCACGAAGTATCCGTGCCACCAGCGCATGCTGGATGATGAATTTCCGATCACTCCTTGATGGGTCACCGTACTGTACGGAATTTCCTGATAAAGCAGCAAGGGTTCGTTCAAGAGTGGCCATACGGCATTTGTCGAACGGGGTGCAATCTCGTGAGTCGTACGTGTGTACACATCATTGGTCCTCCTCATTTTTGCACTCTACCCTATGATCCATCACTTTATTTGAGCTATACTTGATCGACTTAGCAAGCGCTGTTGTAGGATCACATTTCTGCTCACCAATATGTCCGCCGAATAGTTTATCTATACGTGTGGGTAATAAGAGATTGTTATTTTCTCCCTAATGGATTTATGTTCAGGAACGGCTCCGCTGCCAGCTTCAAAATTGCACTTATGAATATCATGTTCATTTCAGGGGTTAACTGTTTACTATACAATACAGAAATTTGGAGTCGAGATCGAGTCATTGACAAGACTCATTAGTTTTCGAGCTAGAAGGGGATTCAAACACCTCGCCTTGGTAGTCTTGATGCCATAAACCAACCCCTCAATCTCTAAGTTCGATTCGCACCTTGTACGAATCTTTGCATCCATCCTTGTGTGCCTTCTTCACCACCTTGAATACGTTCATCACACTATCTTGAGGTGCCTCATCCACGCCAAGCTTCATCTTCTCGATGTCTATCGCTAGCTGACTGCGCGTCGACAACGCTCAACACTTGACCGACGTCTGTTTCTTGTACCTCTGCATCAGTCCAATTTCCTCCAGCGAATGAGCAATGCCGAGCGCATACGATGTGCGAACCTGTTTCTCCGTCCTGGGTCCATGCTTCTCGCGGCAGTACTTGTAGTTCAGGGCCAATCTGTGCACATGGTCGAACACGGCGCGAAACAAGTCCGCTGCAAGCCTCAAGTTGTTTACCAGTCCAAAGAACGTGAACTCCGTGGGACATGTAGTACCTCGAGTTGAAGGGCTGTAGGTGCAGTCGATAGAGTAGTTCGCACACACCGCGTACGCCAGGATGCGCATCCAGTCATGGTGCGGGTACTTGCTCTGCATTTTGCCGTCATTCTTCACGATTCTCAGATATATCTGTCCTGATTCTCGAACTTTCTCAACTTCCTTACTAGCCTTGATCATTTCCATCTCGTCGAGGTTGCACTTTTGCACGAGTTTCCGACCAAGCGCCATGGCCCGTTTCATTTCACCTTCTGGCGCGGTACTACTCAGCCCGTGTCGAAATGTCTCAATGACTCGCTTGCGAATCGCAGCCAGCTTCTCGTCCTGTTCCGACTTCTCAACCTCCTCGTCCTCAGATGTATAACGATTGCCTTCGGCGGTGGTAATACCTCCGCTTCTTTGTTCTTCCCTGTGGTTTTCTTCGGTGTTTCACCTGTTCCAGAACTTTCCTTGTTGCCCTTCTTCGTAGGTTGGACACACGGCTTTTTCTTCGGCGCCGGCTTTATCGCGTCTTGGCTAGAGTACCCGTCGTTATCCTGATCCTCCGCATCATCATCCGATTCCAAAATTCGCCTTGATTTCCGTTTCTTTGGAGAAGGGGACGGGGACGGTAATGGGGATGGAGGGTTAGGCAGGTCAACGATATCGTTTTCCTGTTTCATGGGGCTTTCGGTTGGTTCTACATTTTGCTCGGTCCCAACCACCGTAATTTTGACACCAAGAGCCAAAAGCGCTTGTGAATCAAACCGAACATAGTCATCCGTACTCGACACTAGGAGGAACCCATCATTTCTGGTCGAATGTTCTGCAACGTCGCACTGCCGGTCACCGGATGCCAGATGAACAACAACTTTCGCGCCGACATCGGGTCGTTTCACGCGCGCCTGGTACTGCAGCAATTGGAACGATTGCGAGAACAGCCGTCCAATGTTGGGTACTTCCACGACGTAATGCGAGGTTCCTTGATGCTCGATGATCTTTCCCGCACGCCACGTGCCCAGGATGAGGATTTCCATTTCCGTTCCAATCGGAGGTGCTGCAATCGCGCCCGCATTCTCGTCCCCTTCTGCCGCGGGTCTTGCGTACTTCAACCCGATTTTGGTCGCATCAAATGTGCTACTCTCGAATAGTGGCGCGGGTATGATTCCTGTGTCACACGCCTCAAGTAGCACTTCGGGTTGCGGCTCGCGTAGCCCCTTCACTATACAAGAAACTGATCTGTCCGTGTTCGGGATAAGGATCTCTGCTGCCGCACCGACTTTGGGATGCACGAGTTGTATTTCGATGCCGAGTAGGCAAAATGTGGTCGAATATAACTCGACACCCGTGCTGTCAACCTTGACGACAAAGCCTCCATCAGGTATAAATCGACTTACATGTCCAATCGTTTCTTCGTCAGGTAAACTGATACAGGCCCGAGCAAACAACGGGGGCCCCATGGTCAGCAAAACTACAACGTCGCCTTATTGTGCGACTTGCCCAGTGCGGACTTTCGGAAAGCTTTCATGAACAACACTTACACACGCTGCAAGCACGATGACGCCCGTAGCGAGGCGGGTATATTGGGAAAAAGGTAATTGCAAAATCTTATTGATACAGAAATACCTAGCACCATGACCTGAAAACGATTTTCGGCGTTTAAAACAAGGTTCTAACTGGAAGTCAATTATAGATTTAGGAAATAAAAAATGAGTAACGTCGGCTGGGTGGGTGTCTTTGTTCAAGAATCGTCTCCAGTGTACTTTTCGAATCACGCACATTTGGAGATAGTGACGCGAGGAGCGAAGTTTCTTGTGAGCTCCGCTTCGGGAAAGCAATGATCAAAAATGAAATCCAGACCAGAACACCCGAAAGTGAACTAATTAGTCGGAGAAGTCGTTGTTTACCTGATTCGAACCGCAAGGGAGCATGTGTCGCAAGGTACGATGTCGACTGCACCCAAGCTTGAGACAGCCAAAAAGAAGCTGCCACCGCAGCGGCAGGGGTACGTCAGCTCGTCGTCCACACGGTCGAAGTCGTCCTCTGTCAGCGTGTCGACCACCACGGTGGCCGGTTCGTAGGTACGCGCGTCGTACAGCGCACGTTTCGATTTGTCGCCGAGTGTTTGAAACGCCACACGCACAGCTTCGAGTTCGGCGACCCCGCCCACGTCACCGCCGCGTTTGTCGGGGTGCAGCTCCAATAGCCGCTTGTGGTATGCGGCGCGTATTTGTTCCTCGCTCGCGGTCAGTGGAACGTTCAGAATCTCGTAATGCGTGCGTGTGCCTGCCATCCTGTCGATATCTGTAGATCACGCGGCGTAGCTGTGTCGTCTTCGACTGCAAAACGAAATGCTGGGGATGCGAGCGAACGACTCGCGGTCGGATTCTAATTCGGTGGGTAGAGTGTTAATTGCTCATTTCTGGATTTTCTGGCATCTGTGGCATTTTAATGGCATGACCACTTTTCTACAGCACAGCACCGCTGACCCCTGAGCTTCAGCCATCGTTCAACTCAGAGCAGCGTACAACACGAAAGTGAGATGTCCGACTATCAACAACGTTTTATTTCATACCCTGTCTCATTTGTTTGAACTTAGACATGCGCCTCGGAGCAATTTCCTCGTCATCCTTGCCATTATCACAGCCCCGCTTATCACGCATGACATTAAACACGACGGGTTGCTCGGGATCTTTCTGCTTCTGTCGTCTTCTCCTTCTTCGTTCGCTACCTACTTTCTCTCTCACCACATTTTTCATTGCCGCACGCTCAACCGTCGGTTCCTCCACATCCTTCGTGGCATCGATCTCCTCCACCTCAGTTTTCGCCTTCGGTTGCGTTGTCTTGCGTGCCGCCGACTTGCCGAAGAACCCTTTCGCGAATCCGCTCCCAAACGAACGTACTTCATGTTCTTTCCGATGCACCTCCTCCTCTTCCCCCCGTTTCTCCTCCTCGTCCTCCATACGCTCCATTTCCATTAAGGATTGCATGGCTTCTGCGTGTCTTCTATTCAACTCATCTTCATCTACATCGTCCGATTCATAAATATATTTAGCACCAGTATTGCCCGAAACAGAGGGTAGTCCCTGCACTTCTTTGACATTTCCATCGTCATCGAGTATCTCTCCAAAGTTGACGATTTCCGATGCCTCTCGGTCTCCCTCGGCGATCTTCACCGTGTCTTCAAAATTTTCTAGTAATCCCTCCACTATACTGTGCATATTCTTTTCCTTCACACCTGAGCTAGTCCTCTTCTGTGAACTCGACCCATTTGGCACAGTATTATGCCGTGCATTCATCTTGCTATCGCTTTTCGCCTCCGCATCAACTCCTTTTTTCGTGTCTGATACAAACGACACGCGTTTCTTCGGTGAATCAACCTTGCGCAAAGGTCTCGGGGACCGCGGTGGTTTGCGGCCTGAAGCGGGTGGGGAAGAATTATTCGCCTCATCGAGGAAGCCGCGTTTGAACGCGGGTTGCTTCGGTACGAGCTTAGCCTCTTTTTTCGTGAGCAGTTCGGCTTCTTTCTTCTCCACTTCCGCGACAATCTTCGCGACCTCCTCCGTGCCCACCTCGACGGCGCTGATTTTGTCGTCGATAATTTTCAGCCGTCGCTTCACAACGCCACGCGCGTCGTGCGCAGACATCTCCGCAAAGTAACTGTCGCCAAGCAGCACCATAACCTCGTTCGTATTCACCATTTGTCCATGACCGTACAGTCCGGGCCCCAGCGGCACCAGTCCTGGATGACGAAGTTTGCGTGGTAGTAGTTCCAGTGATTTATCGAGCTCCACATACCGCGAACGTTTCGCCTCCAACTCTTCCAAGCTATCTTTCCCTGTCTTCTGGTACAGGTACACCCGTTCCTCGCTCGCAGGTATCAGGCCTGGCGCTTTCTTCACATTTTCCTGGCTTGCCATTGCAGTTGGCTCTCAATAGGCTTGGCTCTAAGATATAAAAACGTCGATTCAGTTGAAATTTGATAGCAAACGTGTACACGTGTTCAATAGAACAAAACTCTGTCGGTCACCTAGCCTAATTCGTCCAGTCGCTGTTCATACACCCAGAGTCATCATGCCTGGCCGCGAAACGAAAGCAAGCCCAGAGACAGAAGATAACAAGCCGGAAGAGCTTGCTACTGCCGCGGAGGTGTATGCAGCAATCGAGCGCTACTCGGAGATTGCAGAGCGACGACTAAAGCCAGGGTTAGATGCAGCATGTGAGCATCGGGACAAACTATTTGCGCACTTGGAGCGCTTGGACACGCAGAAGCATGCCTTAGAGAACCTTCGTGTGGCGGGGGATTCGGTAACGACGCGGGCAAATATTGGGGAGGAGTTCTATGTCGCTGCGGAGGTGAATTTACGAAAGCCGGTAGTGCTGGAGTTGTGCGAAGGCGTGATGGTGGAAGTGAGTATAGACGAAGCCTGGGAGATGATTCGAGAGCGGAAGGAATTGTTGGAACGGTTAGCCGAGAGTGCTACGTCGCGAATCGTCGACGTACAGGCACATCTCAAGGCGGTGTTGTCTACGGTAGCGAAGCTGCGCGAATCGCATGGCGCTTTAGTGCGACAAGAGGCACGTGCGGAAATTCTGGGCGAGGACCATTGGTAATAGAGGCACGTGGGAATATCATGTCATTGTTGGGGTTGAGTTGGTTCGTAGCGGGAGATGTCGAAGAATGACATTGTTGAATTGGTGATATGCGACGAGTGCAGCACGAACACATCCGTCGTGTTTGGATGTGGTTCTGATTACATAATGGACCAGGTCATGCATCGCTTAGTTCAGATGACTATCGTGACGCTCAAAGATAAGCTGATGTAGACAGTCGAATGTATCGAAGAAGCGGAGGATATGTCTTGCCAGCAATGGGCAGGGACCGACACATTTTGAGAGGGTGAAAAATGTCGTAGGTTGCACGTCACAGAAAAGCTGATGGGTTACACGAGTACTAGAGTTGGACGTCAACCGAAACGCAATTTTGAGGACTGTACTTAGCTTACGTTTAAGCTTAAACATGGCGAAGATTTTGATTTGTTCAAAGAAAAAGGTCACAGCCAATAGGAATTGTCCAGATCATAACAATTCAGTCAGTCCAACTCAGTCCAACTCAGTCGACAGTCGGCTCAGAAAAACAATGAATTCCAAACAAAGAAATTGCATTGAATGTTTGCACGAAGTTCGTCCATCGACGTGTCGACCGACAATGACAACATGCAAAAAGTAGTATAAAACAGGACAAGAAGATAAGAAGTAAGCAAGATTCCCGACACCACCCCACGTCGTACAGTGACAGAAGTACCCACCACCAACAGGGATTCGGCCTCATCGCTACACTTTGCCACAACAAAGCCTTTAAGGCGTGAAGACACTCGGGAAATTGAAGTGACCATATTTTCGTGTGCAGCATTGTTTACCGCACGACTCCAAATCGAATGGTACCCGTGCCAAACGCCCAACGCGGCCGATACACCGGTGTGACGACGGCGACTTCGACGGCGTGGCGCCGCAGAGCGCCGGGCTCGAGCAGCAGTACTGGGGGCCTGGCCATTTCGCGAGAAGCGTTAGCCGAGTTGGGAAACGCGATATACAATGAAGTGACGCCCATTTCACACTTCAGTCTCGGTCGGTACACATACTTGAATGTGGTACAAGGCAGCACACTGTGCGCATTTGTGAAACGATACTTTCGTGAACGACGTCGTGTGAATTTGACCTCGAGTCAGGTGCTGGACGTGTGTCGAAGTCTTGTCGCGGTTGGTGTGGTTTCTGTAGTGGACGAAGAACGAAATTATCGTACCCGACAGTTCGAGAATAATTCCAATTGTCTGTGTCGAATCCGTCGAACTTCTAGAAGATAATCTATTTGTGGTGAGGTTTTGAAAGTGAACCAGCATCTCCTGCACCCCATAAACTGCACTGGAGATTATTTCTACTTCTGCTTTCTAGTTGGCTTAGCTCACTTTTTATTAACTGACCGTTGCTCTACCGGGACCGTTTCTTTTTGCATTCTCCACGTGATGAGGTACCGGTACATTGTTTTGTGTAAGTGTATGTGTGTGTTCCCACGCACGCACAAGTATATAAAAGTATCAGTTCCTTGGAATGGAATTGAATTGACTGTGAATCTACATTAGTTTAGCCCCACCACCTCCTTCCAGCTGCATGCCCAAGCACAACTTGTATTTCTCGATAACAAAGCTGTTTGTTTTCGCGCTTCATAGTAATACAAGAATCATAGCGATTTCGTCAGCTTAACGAAACGCGCTTACTCCGTACCTGAATTCCACGTCCCAGACACTTGGTTGGCCATGGCTTATCTCGTCCTCGGTGAGAACGTGCATTGTAGAGTTTACCCTTAATTTACGGCGCGCCAACCCTCTCTCAATTCCTCTTTGATTACACTATCGTCTATACTGCGCACAACTATCTTTACCTCTTTCTCGCATGTTACCCCGATGACATACTCTACTGTACGCGCTCTCTGATCATTTCCTCCTCATCCCTCTGCTACTGCCTTGTGCAGTCTGTCGAGTATTGTGCTCCCCAAATCAGTAGTGCCTTGCTGGACTCAGGGATCTTGCGGGGTCCAGGGATTCTGCAATTTGAAGGGAATGATCCGTACAGTCCTGTGTTTTCTATTCTATTGAATTAGAAAAATCTCGCAGCGAGGTACCGCTACGGTAGAAAATCGGTACGTAGCTCGTGCGCGCAGTCATTCACCTCTGCCGAATCCAGCACGGTCGCTTATTGTATCAACTGCTTCGCCACAAGCGTTAGGATTTGCTCATGAAATACAAAAATCTTTCCTTCGAACTTGTTTCACTTCCATCCAATGTACGGATTTTTCTTCGTTAGATTCACTCGTATCCCCAAGTCGAACGCTTCCATGAAGCAAAACATTTATCGATCGCTGTTTGTATTTTTGTGCCTCTCTCGAATCTGCATTCCAGAAATTGTTTTAACATGTACCGCACACAGAACCCAAACTTCTTTTATGCCCAATGCACCACATGTTTGCGAGAACGCGTTGCACTGGGGGAAGAGGCGCGTCTGCATTCATGTAGGACTCTTGGTTTTTGTAACCAAGTGAGACAAAGTTGTAGGGAGAAATGTAATTCTTGTTCGTTTTGCATCGCTGGATCTATTGCCCGACGGCGAAGTACTGTATTCATGCAATTAGGGAGTTGTGATATTACTGGACGAGTGACGACTTACTGTGCTGGTGCACTGTACCGCGATTACTAACCGATCAAAATTATACGAATTCTACCGT
>JAAUYH010170565.1_pt1 | contig 10905 bp, 8 predicted proteins | sample 7278061 | NCBI WGS metagenome assembly JAAUYH01 (sample SAMN14350203, study PRJNA611818) | marine sediment metagenome | isolation source: surface marine sediment (0.6m) | place: French Polynesia: Moorea | collected 2018-08 | reverse complement strand
GAAAAAACTCCCCTCTCTTCCCTCTCTTCCTTGTCTTCTCTCTCTCTTTCGCAACAGATAACTTTTTTAACCGAACAGTATTGCTTCACTGGGTATGATGTAGAAGTTATCCCTTGTACTACCGAGAGAAATTGTAATCTATCTTGATTACTCTTATTAAAGTTTTATCTTTGTGAGAATTGATCTAAAAAATCTCATTTGTTATATTTGTGGGATTTTGCTCACCAATCACTTCCCTTTAAACTGACGACGACGACGATACCAAGTCGCTCCCCCTACTAGCATTCCAGTTAAAGTAAAGGCAAATAGTAATTGGGAAATATTACCTTTAGATAGTTCGGTAAAACCAGAACCCATCATTACAAATGGTAAAACTCCTGGTACTGTTCCTAGTAATGTGCCAATAATATAGTCTCGCCAGCGAATGGAAGTTAAACCCGCAGCAAAATTAACTAGTCCATAGGGAATAATGGGCAAAAGACGAATAGAAAACATATAAAATAAACCACCAAGACAAATTTCTGCATCTATCGCTTCCCAACGCCCTGCAAATCTTTTAGCAATTATATCTTTACCAATAGTACGAGTAAAAGCAAAAGCTACTATGGCAGCAATTACTGCTGCAACAGCAGTCCAAAATGTCCCCCACCACATCCCAAAAATTGCCCCTCCTGTAAGATTTAAAGGTGTGGAAGGTAAGATTAATAATGTGCCAATGGTATAAAACAAAACATAAACGATTGGGGCTAAAATTCCCATTGCATCCAGCCAAGTTTCTAATTGTTGTCGATCTATTCCGCCAATTAAAAACATCCCAATTCCCGTCGCAATTATACAAACTATAGTTAAAATTAGAATGCTGCTTTTAAGTTTCACAATATTAATACCTTATAAAAATTTTTTTAATCATTATTTATTTATTAGATAGTGTTCAAAAACTACTTTATTATTTGAAGTTCCAGAGTATGTTTTGGTATAATTCTTTTTAAGATAGTTACTTATACCTTGATGAGATTTGTATTTCTCTATTCGTCTTGATAAAACAATTTGCTCTGGTTGATAAGTCTCTAGTGTTAGTAAAATATTATCTAAGGTAATATTTCCAGAAAGAAATCTTTTATCTGGTAAAAATGCAATTTCTGGAGGGATGAATAATTTAGCATAGAAAGCAATAATAGCACTATCCGTAAAAATCCAGTTAGTAGATTTCCTGTATTTTCAAAGTATTGTAACAGCTTCAATGCTTATATCTTTTGATGCTATTTTTTTACTCTTTGGTATTTTAATCCGAATTGTATTCATGGAAACAAGTAATAAAACTGCTGCTATAGATGGAAAAATGATTTTTTTAATTTCAAATGATTTAAAATGATAATACCAATTTTCTTTTTGGAAAAAATCAATTACGAAGCTAACTACATATCCAGACAACCATGCTAATGGGATAAAAATCATTATGTAATGATGATACCAAATTGGTTTGTGTTTTAGTAAAAAAATCAGGGAAGTTACAAGCCAGGTTAATGGAACTATAGCTTCCCATTTTCTCCGAATAAAAATCAGTAATATCCCAACAAAAGCTAAACAAGAAAATATTAGGTTATTACCATCCAACCGTTGTCTTAATAGATTAATATTGTATAGTTTTCCATAACTAGTTTTTCCTATATTATGAGCTTCCCATATTTGCTCGTAATTAAGTGAATTAAACAAAATACCTATAATCAGGTAAACAATAAATATAGTAAGCAACCAAACAAATATATTATAAAATATTTTTGGTGTAATTTTTAGTGAGGATTTTTTAGTTAAATTGAAATATAGTATTAAAGAAATAATTGGAGGAAGAATAATTATACTGAAGAGTTTTGTCTGTAAAGATAAAGCAAATAAAGTTCCTGATAAAATTAACAGAATCTTTTGTGTTTTCTTTTGATAAAGAATTAAGGTATATATAGAAAGCATGACCAAAGCAATGCAAGGAAAACCAACCATCGCAGAAACACTAAGCTTAAAAAAATCTCGCGAAACAACTAGTAAACTTGTGCTGAAAAGAGCAGGAATAATTCCCAGAAAATAAGATATTATTTCATAAAAAGACCATACTAGTATTGCAGAAAATATTACTACTAATATGCGAGCAGCAAAAACAGAATGACCAAACCAAGTTAGCCAAGATGATAAAATAATAGGAAATATTGGAGGTTGATCGTGCCAAATATCTTTATAAAGAGAAAATCCTTGTGAATACATAAAGGCTGTCAATAAGTTAAGTCCTTCATCATTATTAAATTGAAACTTTTCTCTAATAGGCATTATATAAAGAACAAAGCCAGTAAATATTGTTGGTATTGAAATACTAATAAATAATTTTGCTATTTTAAACATAAAACAATAAGAAAATAATTTTTATTTATAAGAAGCAATTCATTTTTATTTCACGAAAAATTTTATTATTATGCTCTAAAATTACTTTTCAGCGGTTAGATGCCAAAGAGTAGTTGCTGTTGTATTTACAGGTGTTGTTTGTTTTTTCCAACTATAGGTATTTTTTGTGTAGTATCTGAGATTATTTGCCAGAAAATATTTTAAGAAATCTTTCCTTTTATATATAAATACATTTGTAAATTTTTGATCTTCAAAATTTATTTCTTTTTGTAAGGATATATCATATAAAACAACATTTGGTTTTAATGAATAGCTAAGACTACGGATTTCATACCAAGGAGCTAAAATGATAGGATTCTTAGTTTGATTCACGATATTAGCTACTTCAGTATGATAGTATTCCAAATACTTATTCCACCAAGTATCTGCTTGAGTAAACATTAAACAGGATATAATTCCACTAGAGAATAAAACTACTGTTACTATTTTCCATAGCTTTTGTTCCCAAGTTTTTATAAATTCATAGGTGATTTTATTAGTAAGTAAATAAGCCATGGATATTTGAATTCCTAAAAACATAGGAGTTAAATATCGAATACTTGTTGATCTCATTCCTCCTGAAACTAAGTCTGGGAAAATTAAAAATAAAATGGGCATTGCTATTAAAGTAAAAATCAGTAACCAAATTTTTTTAGGTGTATAGATATATAGAAAATAAATTGAGTATAAAACCAAAGTTATAATAGATAAATAAATCAAAAGTTTATTGTAGCTAAAACTGTTATTAAAATCCCAAAAAATACGGTTGATATTAATAAACCAACTTTGCAATAAAGATGCTAAAGGCACGGATTTTTGCGTCCAGGCTACATATTTGTCAACTTCTCCTTTTGAATCATAAATAATAACAATTATCCAAGGTAAAAATAACAAGAAACTTATTATGGATGTAACTAAATAGGCAATAGTGATTTTACTAAATCGAAAGCTTTGAATAGTCAATACATATACACCATGTCCGATAGAAACCATAACAGAAATCAAAGATGTATATAACATTAACGACAGAGTAATTATGTAAATACCCCAATTTAATTTGTTGTTAAGACGTATGGCTCTAAGCAATGCCCAAGTTGATAATAAAATTGTGACTGTCCATAAGCTATACTGTCTCGCTTCCTGGGCGTAGATAAAGTGAAAGGGAGAAATAGCTAAGATACCTAGTGCTATCCATCCCACTGTCGATGATTCAAATAATTCTAGACACAGCAAATAGATGCTAGGAAATGCTAGTAAGCTAACAAAAGTAGATAATCCTCTAGGCGTGATTCCATGATCCCTAAATAACTGCATCCAAAATCGTGCCATTAAATAATATAGCGGGGGATGTTCGGCATGATCCGCTAGGGTTTTCATAACATCAAATAAATCTTTGTCCGAATTTGGACGTTGATACTTTTGCATTTCGTCAACACTTATCCCATTGGTATGACGGATTATTTCCACAAATTCCTTAGAGGTATAACCAGCAATTCTTTGAGAAGTGAGTGATTCATCTCCCCAGTAAGGTTTTTGTTCAAGATTAACGAAGCGAAAAAATGTACCGATAATCAACAAGACAATGATTAATAATCTTAACCAATCTTGATATAGTTTTGGCTTTTTTGTCTGTGTTTTTTTCAGCATGGAAACTCAGGTATCCAGGAATTATTGAGGAATATGGTAACTAATTATTTTATCTTCAGAGAAATATAACTACTAACTATTAACTTTCAGCATCATTTTTAAACCCATAACTTTCTCTGACAAGATATAAGGGTCTTCCTTTTACTTCTTCATAAACCCTGCCTAAATATTCTCCAATTACTCCTAAAGTAATTAACTGTACTCCACCAAAAAATAGTACAGCTACCATCAAAGAAGCATAACCAGGAACATCAATACCAAAAATTAAAGTCCTAATTATTAAAAAAGAAGCATATAAAAGAGAGATAAAAGAGATAAATAATCCCATATAACTCCAAATTTTGAGAGGAACAAAACTAAAGGAAGTAATACCATCGATCGCGAAATTCCAAAGTTTCCAATAGTTCCAAGTTGTAGTACCAGCAGCACGGGGTTCGCGGTCAAACATTACGGAAGTTTGTTTATATCCTACCCAGGCAAATAAGCCTTTCATAAAACGAGTTCTTTCTGGTATCTTTTTGATAGCTTCTACTACTTTGCGGTCTAATAAACGAAAGTCTCCCGTATTAGCTGGAATAGCCACACTGGTCATTTTGCCAATAGTTTTATAAAAACCATTGGCTGTAAAACGCTTGAGCCAAGTTTCTCCTTGTCGCGATCGCCTGGTAGCATAGACTACATCATAACCTTCTCGCCATTTGGCTACTAGTTCTTCAATCAATTCAGGAGGATCTTGTAAGTCAGCATCTATAGGAATGATTGCTGCTCCATTAGCGTAGTCAATTCCTGCTGTCAGAGCAATTTCTTTACCAAAGTTACGCGAAAGATTAATTACTTTGATCAGAGGATTTTGATTATGATGAGCGATAAGTTGTTTGAGAGTATTATCTTTACTACCATCATTAACGCACACAATTTCGTAGCTAGTTTCTAGTTTATCTAATACCGATAGCAGCCTGGTAAATAAGTAGTCTATATTTTCCTCTTCATTATACAGAGGTACAACAACAGATATTTCGATGTGAGGGGAATAGTCAGACATGATTAATTTGTAATATCATTGAGGAATAAATAGGTGATGTTATATTTTTTCTGCTTTCAATTTCTTATTTGTTCGTCCAAATCTTATTTGGCTTTTGTTGATAATATCTTGAATTAGCTTGCCACTAAAAATGGCAAGTAGGGGAATTAGTGGAATAAAAAATCTTGAGTTGTGGTTTACTATCAATAATGCTGATAGATAGTAAAACAAAAAGCTAGATATAATTAGATACAATAGTTTGTCTTTACCAAAAAGACTTACAATAGCTCCTGATATCCCGAATATTAATAAAAACCAGGATGATAATACTGAAATTGTATCGATTCTGAATCTTATGTTGCTATTTCTGCTTTTAAAATTTTCCCATCTATTTACTCTTATTCCACGGGCTAAAAACGAGTCGTTTAGTAGTCTGGAGTAGGAATAAAGTTGTTTTTGAATAATTTTTGTAATAGGAGTTTCTTTAAGATATTCAATTACTCTTTTTTTCGATAAACTTTCTCTCTCAAAAAGATCGGAAGAGGATTTGTAATATTCCCTAACTTTCGCAGGAATGTATGCTGGGTTTTTATAATTTACTTGACCGTTATTGGAATTAGCAGGAACTCCAAGTCCTTGTTCAATGTTAGTCCATTTATTAGTAGAAATTGTAGATTGATTATATCTTTGCAGATTTGCATATTTCTGAGGGAAAACTATAGTCTTATAGGAAAGAAAAAAAACAATAGTAAGCAATAATGCTTTTATTTTCTTTGTGGGATTTGCCAGGAAAAATACTATTAAACTTAATATTGGAACATAGGAAGAAACAATCCCCTTAACTAATGCACAATATCCCAATAAAACTCCAGAACTTATTAGATAAAGAATATGTTTTTTTTGGGCAAACAAAATTAATAGCAATAATGAGGTAATTAAGAGGAACATATGTAATATTTCGGGCCATAAAGCTTGAATATAAAACGATAAGCGAACATTTGAAATAAAAAGCAAGTTAACAATATTAGCAGCTAATTTCGACAAACCAAGTTTCAAACTAATGATATATAAAAAAATAGCCGTAATTATATATAATAGTAGATTAAAATAAGAGACTTTTTTGATAAATTTTTTATAATCTAAATCTTCCGACCATTCTTTAAAATTAGGAGCAACTAAAGAGGGGTCTATAGCATATTGTCGGGAAATATTTTGTTCTGCAAATAATCCATAAACACTATTAGCAAATGGTGGCCACCAATACAAGGGCATATTTCCTGGAATGAAGCTAGATACTAACTCTTGTTTTGATTGAAATCTATGAGATTCTCTGGTGTAAAAATCTTCATCCCCCCAAGTAGATTGCACGGGATTATAACTAATCCAATATAGAGAAATTGTTAGAAAAAAAGATATGATAAAAATGAAAAAAGTATGCTGATAAATAATTTTCAAAAAATTGCTAAAAAAAGATTTTTGCATTGGGCATAAAAAATATTATTATTTGGTATTTTAGATCACAGTTTACTGATATTTTATTAATCTACCTAATCATAAAAAATTTAGTAAAATTATTCATCTTGGAGAAGTTTTATCTATCAAGAGAACATAACATAAATAGAGTAATATACTACTATTTCGGAATATATAGTAACATCGGATGCCAAAGCTAGTAAAAAATTTTAATTTCCAACTATTTTTAATAATTGCGATCGCTAGTGGCGTTATTTTGCGTCTGGTTAACTTGGAGCGTCGGGAGTTTTGGTACGATGAAATTCTTTCAGTATTGCTTTCTACAGGTCAGAAAAAATATTATTCTAGCCCTGGAGTTGAACCCATACCTTTAAGCAAATATGCAGCAGTTTTAGACTTACCACCAGAGTCTTATCCAGGAGAAATGATTGGAACAGTAGCTAATTTGTTACGAGGTTTAGCTGGAGATGTTCATCCTCCTTTCTCCTATTTAAGCGATCACTTCTGGATGCGTTTATTTGGCAATAGTGAAGCCAGTTTGCGTGGCTTAATTGTTTTGTTTAGTCTACTTAGTATTTATTGTATCTATGGTTTGGGTAAAAGTTTATTAGGCACTAGGGGTGGTTTAATACTATCCGCTTTATTGGCACTAAATCCTTTTTTCTTATCCCATTCTCTTAATTTGAGAATGTATTGTCCTATGGTATTGTGGACGATATTAAGTGCTTGGGCTGCGGTGGAATTAACCAGGAGAAGGGGAGTTAAGGAGACAAGGGAGACAAGGGAGACAAGGGAGATAAGGAGACAAGGAAGTTTTGTTTCTAGTCATTCTCTAATCTGGAGTGGAATATTTATTTTAGCTGTAGGATTAGGGTGTCTAACTCAATATCTTTTTGCTTATTGGGTGATGACTTTAAGTATTTTTGTGATTGTTTTTGATCCCAAACGCTGGTGGCTTCATGGATTACGCTTAACAATGGGTGTAGCTATATTTGTTCCTTGGTTTCTGTGGGGAACCAGACAACAAATAAACAATCGCTCTGATGTTTTTAGGCAAGTTTCTCAAGCTGGTGGTGTATCTTGGCTAGAACATTTACAAGATGTTACAAAAACTCTTGGTACTCATCTGGTATTAGGAGAATGGGCGACGAGCTTACCAGTAATTGTCCCCACTATTTTAGGTGTTATTACGATCGCGTTATTTTTATTCTTTACCATCGCTCTGTGGCAAAAAAAACATTACTATTTAGTTTCTGTAGGTTTGGTGCTGAGTATTTTACCCTTGACTTTAGCTGTAATAGTAGATGTTTTAGGCAATAAACTTACTGTTGGTTTTGGTTGGGGGCGATCGCTAATATTTATTTTACCTGGATGTCTATTATTGATTACTATTTGGTTAGTAAAAGTCACCCAAAAATGGCAACAACCCATAGTCGCGATCGTATTACTAATTTATTTATGCCTAGATATTAGTGATTATAGTTCGCGATCGCGTCAAATGTTCCATCAAGTAGCAAACACGATCAAGCAACAGCCTGAGAGTCCTACGCTTGTTGCTATGGATTCTAAAGCATGGGGTAATGTTCTGAGATTAGCTTATTATTTACCTTCAGAAAATGTGAGTTTACTAGCAAATACTCCTTCTGGCTTGAGTCAATCTCTACCCTCTGGCTTAAAAGATGGGACTTATTCTCGACTAATTTGGTTACATAGTCACGATCCTGTTTGGTCTAGACCCAAAACAGAAGCTGATAAATTAGAGTATTTCAACAATATCAAAGCTGCAATTCCTCCTGACTATAACTTAATCCAAACTCAAGAACTATCAGGAACCATGAGTATAGATCAATTTACTGCTCGCACCTATCAATTAACAGAGAGTAGGTATTAGGTATTAGGTAGTGGGTATTAGGTATTAGGTATTAGGAGGAGCGATTAACAACCAACAACTAACAACTAACTGTACGGACGTAGCATGCTACGTCTCTCTACGAACAACTAACAACTAACAACTAACAATTAACCATGAACCATGAACCATGAACTATCAACCTTAATTCCTGTTCCCTTTGGCTCTCTATCTATTCCTGAGATAGCAGAAAATTCCACCATCAAATTCTCTCTAATCATTCCTACCTATAACGAAGGAGATAATGTTCCAGAAATCGTTAGTATTTTGAGTCAGTTACTTGATAGGGAAATTCCAGGAGAATATGAACTGATTGTAGTTGATGATAATAGCCCTGATGGTACTTGGAAAATTGCTCAAGATTTAACAGCAGAATACCCTCAATTGAGAGTTATGCGCAGAGAAAAAGAAAAAGGACTTTCTACCGCAGTAATTAGGGGTTGGCAAGCTGCAAGAGGAAAAGTATTAGGAGTTATCGATGCAGACTTACAACATCCCCCCGAAGTACTCTTACAACTATGGGGAGAAATGGAACAAGGGGCAGACTTAGCTGTAGCTAGTCGTCATGTAGAAGGAGGAGGAGTAAGCGAATGGAGTGTGATACGGCGTTTCCTATCCCGTGGTGCACAAATGCTAGGGCTAATGATTCTTCCTGAAGTCATTGGTCGTCTTTCTGACCCCATGAGTGGCTATTTTATGGTGCGTCGGGATGCTATTGTAGGTAAATCTTTAAGTCCTGTAGGCTATAAAATTCTCATCGAAGTTACAGGGCGCGGTGCAATTCGTTGGATTGGTGAGGTTGGTTATGTATTTCGTGAAAGACAAGCAGGAGCAAGTAAAGTTACTTGGAAACAGTATATAGAATATATCCAACATTTACTAAAATTACGCTTTTCTCTTTGGCCCATTAAAAGATTTCTGCGCTTTGGTGTAGTAGGGTTTAGTGGTGTTTTTGTCGATATGATAATGCTTTATCTTCTAAGCGATCCTAGTACTTTGGCATGGGGTTTAACCCGTAGTAAGATTTTGGCTTCAGAAGTAGCAATTGTGAACAACTTTTTATGGAACGATGCTTGGACTTTTGCTGATTTTTCTAGTCAACAAAAAGGCTGGCGTAAAAGATTTAAACGCTTCTTAAAATTTAATGTAGTTTGCTTTGCGGGATTAATTCTTAATGTTTTATTGCTTAATTTCTTCTTTAACCTTATTTTTAAGGAAGTACCCTATGGTAGATATATCTCTAATTTTATCGCGATCGCATTAGTTACGATCTGGAATTTCTGGTTTAATCTTAAACTAAGTTGGCGGGTTACAGATGCAGGAAAATAAGATTTAATTATTAAATTTTAGAGAGTTATAGTTGAGTAAGGGAAATTTGAGCATTCATACTGGAAGTCACATTCTCACCAGGTTTAACTGGAGTGACTGATCCTTCAACCGCAGCAGTATAAAGAGGTACAGCACTAGCAGCTAGGGCAACATTGCGATCGCTGACAACCAATCCTAAAGTGGGATCGTAACCACGCCAACCCGCACCAGGTAAATACACTTCTACCCAAGCATGTAAGTGTCTATTTTGTTGCTCCCTATCTCCTTCTTGATAACCACTGACAAATCTGGCTGCAATACCTACTGCTCGGCATACTTCCATAAATAACACCGTAAAATCCCGACAAGAGCCGAGTTTATTGCGCCAAGTAATACCAGCAGCAAAAGGCTCTCCTGTTTCTCTGATAATATATTCACATTCTTTATAAATGCGTTGATTAAGAGTAAATAGAAACTCGACGGTATTACCTTGGGTAGTCAGCCAAATATCTTGTGCCAATTCTAAAGCAGTGGCATCGGGAATAAAACTATAGGATTTTAGATAGGGTTCCAATTGCTTTAGTAGAGAACTAGGATAGTCAAAGGGTAGCTTAATTGCCCAAGGTTCGAGAAGATAATTGAAAGGATTAGTACAGGTAGTTTCAACTTTTGACAATACTTGAATGCTTAAGAGTTCTGTAGGATTCGTAAACCAGAGTTTAAACAGATTATTGCCATCTAAATCTACAAAATCTGATTTTCCTTGGGGTTGGGGTTGTACAGATAAAGCAAAATCATGCAGTCGAGTAAAGCAATTTGCTCGCGGATACAATCTAAGAAGATGAGGTTTGAGTAAAACTGCTTGACTGTACTTGTATGTTGTTTGATGACTGATTTGGTAGAGCATCGGGAGAGTCGCCTAAAGCAATAAAAGTTGTGTAGATTTCGTTTCCTACCTGATTAATTGAACTTTGCATTCCTTCTAAAAATTCGTGTAAGCCAGACTGAATTATATCTTCTATAGTCAAATAACCCAGTTGAGAACATAATTTACCCAAAGCTCTTTCTGCACTATTGCACCAAGTACCTGTAGGAGTCTGAGTAATTTCATGAAGACATT
>JAAUYH010095588.1_pt1 | contig 10907 bp, 8 predicted proteins | sample 7278061 | NCBI WGS metagenome assembly JAAUYH01 (sample SAMN14350203, study PRJNA611818) | marine sediment metagenome | isolation source: surface marine sediment (0.6m) | place: French Polynesia: Moorea | collected 2018-08 | reverse complement strand
AGATTTCGCGCGGAACTGCCGTGCCAGGTCATGGACGGTCATCATGAAAATCTTCCGGGCTTGCGGCGCAAGCCTTGGCAAGATAAACCATGGCCCTCGCCCGTGGAGTGTTTTTCAACCGAAGGTCAGGCAGCAGGAGCTTCGAGCACCGAGTTCAGGCCGCTTTGGTCGCTCCGAGACTGTTGGAAAAGGAAGCAGCGGATTTGCCGCCCAGCAGTTCGAAGTCGATATCCTGGTAGAACTGCAAGCCCATGCGGTCATCCTGGCACCAGCGAGACCGCGCCTTGCAACGATATCTGGGCGAGAACTCCACAATGAACTCGGTATCCGGCGGAACGTTCCACAGGCCGATGACCAACGCACCTCTCGCAGAGATATTCCTGATCTGCGCTTCGTAGGTGTGATTTTCGTGGATGACCCGAACCATTCGCAGCATTTTGCGGCGCGGAGGCCGGCTTGACTTGAATCCCTTGGGAACCAGTGCGCGGTCTTCCTTGGCCAACATCGCCATGGCTTCGTCGGGCAGCAGCGGCTTGCTGTAGATGTAACCCTGGACGTGTGAACATCCCAGCGACCTGATCAAGTCCAGTTCGTCGTGGGTTTCTGCACCCTCGGCAATGGTTTCCATGTCCAGCGCTTCGGCGAGCGATACGATCGACTTGATAATCGCAGCGTTGCGATTGCCCGGGATGCTGGCACCGCGGACAAAGCCCTGGTCGATCTTGATCTTGTCGAACGGCGCGTTTTTCAGATAGCCCAGCGACGAATAGCCGGTCCCGAAATCATCCAGCGAAAGCCTTACGCCAATGGCCTTCAGGCTGCTGAAAGCCTCATTGGTGTTTTCGCCCTCGTTGATGAAGACGCTCTCGGTGATCTCGAGTTCCAGTCGCGTCGGGGATACCTGCGCGCTGGAGAGCGCATTGGTTACGATGGCGGGAAAAGACGGGTTGGCAAACTGGATTGAGGAAACGTTGACGGCGACCTTCATGTGTTCCGGCCATTTGGCGAGTTCGAAACATGCCGTGCGCAGCACCCACTCACCAATCTGCTGGATCAAACCGGCTTCCTCGGCAATGGGGATGAAGACGCCCGGCGAGATAGGGCCATGTTCGGGATGGTTCCAGCGAAGCAGGGCCTCAAATCCACTGACTTGTTCGGTGGTCGTTGAAACTTGCGGCTGGTAGACCAGATGAAGCTGGTTGAGGGCGAGTGCCTGCCGGAGGTCCTGCTCGATGTTTCGGCGTTCATCGGCATCCTCATGCATCGACTTGTCGTAGAATCGATGCACGCCCCGCCCGGCATCTTTCGCCGCATAAAGCGCCAGATCGGCATTTCTGATCAGCGCTTGTGTCGTCGAACCGTGGTCCGGGGACAGCGCGATACCGATCGAAGCGCCGATCACCACCTGCGTGCCTTCAATTTCATAGGGCCGTGACAGCGCCGTGATAGTGGCATTCGCCAGTGCGGCCAGAACCCTGTGGTCATGGATCCCGGGCAACACAACTTCGAATTCGTCACCGCCAATGCGTCCTGCATGACCATTTGAACCGATGGTTTCTTCGAGCCGCTGGGCAACCTGCTTCAAAAGGGCATCGCCGGCCGGATGACCCAGTGTATCGTTGACCGTCTTGAAGCGGTCGAGGTCAAGCAGGAACAGGGCGCACGGCCGCACCTCCCCATTGGGGCCGATAATCGCCTTTTCCAAAATGCCGAGCATCTGGAAACGGTTGGCAAGGCCGGTCAGCGAATCAAATTCCGCGAGCCGTTTCACTTCCTCCTGCGAACGGCGCATTTCGGTGAGATCGGCGCCGCTGCCCCTGAATCCCTGGAACTGATCAAACTGGTTGAAGATCGGATCGCCGGAAAGGGACCACCATTTCTCTTCCTCGAAAATGATCGACTGGACCGCGATTTCCTTGAAGGCGGAACGGCTCGACAGGTGGAACCCGAGCGTTCGTTCCCCGCTCGGAACACCCGAATTCTTGTCGACCGGCATGATCAGGTCGGTCAACTGTGTGCCAATCAAGTCGCCAAACCGGTTTGTCGCGTACCGTCGGATCGAATCCGAGAGATAGACAATCCTGCCGTTGCGGTCGGTTTCCCAGAACCAGCCAAGCGCTGCCTGTTCATAGGCGGATAGCAGCAACAGCGCGCGTTCTTCGTCGGTTCGTTTCTGGTCAAGCGCGAGATTGTCCGCATGGTCCTTGCGCACATGCACAAATGTCGTGAACAGGATGGCCGCCAGATAGGCAGGCAGTGCGACCAGGAAAGCGGTGAACGGCAGGCCATGGTACAACACCACGACCAGGCCGAGGCTGAACGACAGCCCCACAAGCAATTTCCGGCTGGCGATGATCATCACGATCAGGGCAATGAAAGAGTGCGCCACAATGGCATAGGACGCCAGCGCAGGTTCATCGGATCGGCCGACAAGCGAAACGAGCGCCGCGGCAAACAAGGACGAAGAAGCAGCGGCGGCAAAGAGCAATGTCCGCAATTGCAGGTGGGGACGAATCTTTTGCCGGTCGGCAAGGACGGCAAAGGCGTAAAATGCCAGATCGATCATGACCGACGCACCGAGCACGCCCATCGCGACCGGGCTGGCTATCCAGAAATCTTGTGCTGCGAGCGGCGAAATCAGGCCGAATGCGGCCAGCTTCAAAACGATGATCAGCGGCCAGATTCGACAAAGCGTGGCAAGGTCGGATGCAATACGGTCTGCATTATCACCCTTGCTGGCGGCAGGCGTAAGCCCCAAATCCATCCAGAAACGGCTGAAATCAGACGATATTTCCTTGTCGAGATTGCCACGATTCACCATCATCGGAACAGTCTAATGTCAGCAATCTTTCGATTCGTTTAAACCAGGGCATATTCTTGTAACGGAAGGTCACAAAGTCCGTGTCATGCCATCCGTCAGAAATGCATGGAATCATTAACGAATCTCCTCGCGCAATCTTAAGCCCCCAAGGCGTTAGGCGTTTCGCTCCCTGTCCAGCAGACGCTGCTTGATTGTGGTCCCATAGGCATAGCCGCCCATGCTGCCGTCGCTGCGCACGACGCGGTGGCAGGGAATGAGAACGGCAACATTGTTCGCGCCGTTGGCTGAACCGACGGCGCGGACCGCCTTGGGCTTGCCGATTGCGGCGGCGATATCCGCATAGCTTCGCGTCTCGCCTTCCGGTATCCTGCGCAGTTCCTGCCAGACTGCTTCCTGGAATGCGGTACCCTGCACGTCGAGCGGGATATTGTGCGGCCGGCCGGGCGCCTCGACCTGGGCGATAACCTGTTCGAGCAGCGATTCAAATTCCGCCCCGCCCTTGACCAGTTCGGCATTGGGGAACCGCGCGCGCAATTCTTTCTCGCCCTCATCGAAGGACAGGCAGCACACGCCCTTTTCGGTGGCCGCGACCAGCATTGAACCGAGCGATGTATCGACCGTGGCCCAGTGGATTTCACTGCCTGCGCCGCCATTTTTCCATGCGCTTGGTTGCATGCCCATCTTGTTGCCCTTTTCCTCGTAAAATCGTGATGCGGAGCCATAGCCCGCGTCGTGGATGGCCTGGGTGACCGAAGCCCCCGCGGCCAGCGCGTCCTTCACCCGTTCCGTACGCAGCGCGCGGGCGTAGGCCGCGGGCGACAGGCCGGTGTTTCGCTTGAATATGCGTTGCAGGTGGGTCGGCGAATAGCCGGTCAGCGCGCCCAGTTCGTCGAGACGGGGCGCGCTTTCGGCCATGCGTATCGCATCAATCACCAGCTTTACCGCCGCCTCATCTCGCGCAACGTCATTGGGACGGCAACGCAGACAGGCGCGCAGGCCCTCTGATTCCGCCTGGTCGGGCGTCGCAAAGAAACGCACATTTTCACGCTTTGGGTGGCGCGCGGCGCAGGACGGGCGGCAATAAATACCGGTGCTCAGCACGCCGGTCACGAACTGGCCGTCGTACGCACGGTCTCGTGCCTTCATAGCCGCCCAGGCTGTCTTGTCATCGACCATCTATGGCCTCCCGGATTCGAGTTGTTGATGTAGCCTGTTTAGGGCGCTTCGCACAGGGCCGCCTCCCGCTTCTTGCGTTCAATGTGATTTTTACCTCACGGGTAATTGAAACTGCCGGAAAACCAACCATTTCGGGGTTGATGAAAATGATTCCGAAACCCATCTTGCATCGCAGCAAAATGGTTGCTAGACGCCGCGCAACGGTCGGCGGAATCAACCGATTTTCAGCCACAAACGGGCCAAATCATGAACGGTTTTCAAACCCAATTTCCGGTCAGGGAGTAGCAAGCGCGTGGATCATTCCAGCGGCATAAGGGCAAGCTTAGCAGGGCGTTACGCGACCGCTTTGTTTGCACTCGCAGAAGAAAACAAGACCATCGACACGGTGCAGGCCAGCCTCGACACGTTGCACACGGCGTTGAACGAATCAGAAGATCTGAAGGCCCTGACGAGCAGCCCGGTCCTGTCGCGCGACGATGCTGGCAAGGCGGTGGCAGCCACGGCGGCGTCACTCGGCATTGATGATCTGACCACCAACATGCTGGGCGTGCTCGCCGCCAATCGCCGACTTGACCAGCTCACGGCCGTGATCCGGGCCTTTTCGACCCTGGCCTCAGGTCATCGCGGCGAAATCACCGCCGAGGTCACATCGGCTCATCCGCTGGATGATACCCAGATTGATGCGCTCAAGGCGCAGCTTAAGAAACGCGTAGGAAGCGACGTCAGCGTTTCCACCGCAGTCGATCCGTCCATCCTGGGCGGCCTGGTCGTCAAGATTGGCAGCCAGATGATCGACAGTTCCATCAAAACCCGTCTCAACACATTATCGCAGGCCATGAAGGGCTAAAAGGAAGAATAATGGATATTCGCGCAGCAGAAATTTCAAAGGTCATCAAGGACCAGATCGCCAATTTCGGCAGTGAAGCTCAGGTTTCCGAGGTCGGAACGGTGCTTGCCGTCGGTGACGGTATCGCCCGTATTCATGGTCTCGACGAAGTGCAGGCCGGTGAGATGGTCGAATTTGCCAACGGCATCCAGGGCATGGCGCTGAACCTTGAAGCCGACAATGTCGGTGTCGTGATCTTCGGATCGGACAGCGAGATCAAGGAAGGCGACACGGTCAAGCGGACCGGCACCATCGTGGACGTTCCGATCGGCAAGGAACTGCTCGGCCGTGTGGTCGACGGTCTCGGCAACCCGATTGACGGCAAGGGCCCGATCAACTCTTCCGAGCGTAGCCGGGTGGAAGTCAAGGCGCCGGGCATCATCCCGCGCAAGTCCGTGCATGAACCGGTACAGACCGGCCTGAAGGCGCTCGACGCGCTTGTGCCGGTCGGCCGCGGCCAGCGCGAACTGATCATCGGTGACCGCCAAACCGGCAAGACCGCCGTTGCCATCGATACATTTATCAACCAGAAGACGGTCAACGACAGCGATGACGAGAGCAAGAAGCTGTACTGCATCTATGTCGCCGTCGGCCAGAAGCGCTCGACCGTTGCCCAGATCGTTCGTCAGCTGGAAGAAAATGGCGCGATGGAATATTCGATCGTTGTCGCCGCGTCGGCATCCGAGCCGGCTCCGCTGCAGTATCTTGCACCCTATACCGGCGTGACGATGGGTGAATATTTCCGCGACAACGGCATGCACGCATGTATCGTTTATGACGATCTGTCGAAGCAGGCCGTGGCCTATCGCCAGATGTCGCTGCTGCTGCGCCGTCCTCCCGGCCGTGAAGCTTATCCGGGTGACGTTTTCTACCTGCACTCCCGCCTGCTCGAGCGTGCCGCGAAGATGAACGAGGACAATGGCGCCGGATCGCTGACGGCGCTGCCGATCATCGAAACCCAGGCCGGTGACGTTTCGGCCTATATTCCGACCAACGTGATTTCCATCACCGACGGCCAGATCTTCCTCGAGACCGACCTGTTCAACCAGGGTATCCGTCCGGCCATTAACGTGGGTCTGTCAGTGTCTCGTGTGGGTTCGGCTGCACAAACCAAGGCGATGAAGAAGGTCTCGGGCTCGATCAAGCTCGACCTCGCGCAATATCGTGAAATGGCTGCCTTCGCGCAGTTCGGTTCGGACCTTGATGCTTCGACCCAGGCATTGCTGGCTCGCGGTGAACGCCTGACCCAGCTGCTCAAGCAGGCCCAGTTCCAGCCGCTGCCCTTCGAAGAGCAGACCGCGTCGATCTACGCCGGAACCAACGGCCACCTCGATGACGTCGCTGTAGATGACGTGGTGCGCTACGAACAGGCGATGCTGTCCCACATGCGCAGCGAACATGCCGACATTTTGAAGGACATTCGCGAGAGCGCGGATCTGTCCGACGAAACCAAGGCGAAACTCGAAGACGCGCTCGCAACCTTTGGCAAGACGTTCAGCTAAGCCGGACTAACCCCGACGGGAAAGAGAGAATATGGCTAGTTTGAAAGAACTGAAAGATCGGATCGAGTCGGTTAAGTCGACCCAGAAGATCACCAAGGCCAAGAAAATGGTGGCCGCTGCCAAGTTGCGCCGTGCGCAGCAGGCTGCGGAAGCCGCACGGCCCTATGCCGAACAGATGGAAAAGGTGATGTCGAGCCTGGCCGCCAAGGTCTCGATCGACGAGAATTCCTCGAAATTGCTGGCCGGCACCGGCACGCTGAAGACGCACCTGCTGGTTGTGGCGACATCCGATCGCGGACTGTGCGGCGCATTCAACGCCAATATCGTCAAGGAAGCGCGCGCCAAGGCCGACAAGCTGATCGCGGAAGGTCATGACGTGCTGTTCTACATGGTAGGCCGCAAGGGTGTTCCCATCATCAAGCGCGCCTACAAGAACAAGATCCTGAAGCATTTCGACACGACCCACGTGAAGACGCCCGGCTATGAAGAAGCCAAGGCAATTGCCGAAGAACTCACCGCGCTGATCGATGAAGGCAAGTATGACGTCGCGCATCTGTTCTACGGCAAGTTCAAGTCGGCGCTGGTCCAGGAACCGACGGTCCAGCAGATCATCCCGATCCCGGTAGAAGAAGGCGCCGTGGCTGAATCGGAAGGTGCAGTCGATTACGAGCCAGACGAAGAGGAAATTCTCGACGAACTGTTGCCGCGTAACCTGACCACCCAGATTTTCGGCGCCCTGCTGGAAAACATGGCATCGGAACAGGGCGCGTCGATGACGGCAATGGACAATGCGACCCGCAATGCCGGCGAGCTTATCGACAGCCTCACCATCCAGTATAACCGCAGCCGACAGGCCGCAATTACCACTGAACTTATTGAAATCATCGCTGGCGCAGAAGCGCTGTAAAGCAAGCACGCAAGGAAAGAAAAATGGCAAAAACCAACAATGTAGGCCGCGTTTCACAGGTTATCGGCGCTGTTGTCGACGTGACCTTCGACAGCGACATTCCGGAAATCCTGACCGCGCTCGAAACCGATAATAATGGCAACCGGCTGGTGCTCGAAGTGGCGCAGCACCTTGGTGAGAACACCGTGCGCACCATTGCAATGGACGCGACCGAAGGCCTGACCCGCGGCCAGGAAGTGACCGACACAGGCGACCAGATTTCGATGCCGGTTGGCCCTGAAACGCTGGGCCGCATCATGAACGTCGTCGGCGATCCGATCGACGAACGCGGTGACATCGGTGCCAAGGCCAGCGCGCCGATCCATGCCGAAGCCCCTGCCTTTGTCGACCAGTCGACCGACGCGGAAATCCTGGTTACCGGCATCAAGGTCGTTGACCTCCTCGCTCCCTATGCAAAGGGCGGCAAGATCGGCCTGTTCGGCGGTGCCGGCGTGGGCAAGACCGTGCTCATCCAGGAACTGATCAATAACATCGCAAAAGGCCATGGCGGTACTTCGGTGTTCGCTGGCGTGGGTGAGCGTACCCGTGAAGGTAACGATCTCTACCATGAATTCCTCGACGCAGGCGTTATCGCCAAGGATGCCGATGGCAATGCCATTTCCGACGGTTCAAAGGTGGCGCTGGTGTTCGGCCAGATGAATGAGCCTCCAGGTGCACGTGCCCGTGTGGCCCTGTCCGGCCTGACCATCGCGGAATATTTCCGTGACCAGGAAGGTCAGGACGTGCTGTTCTTCGTAGACAACATCTTCCGTTTCACCCAGGCCGGTTCGGAAGTGTCCGCGCTGCTCGGCCGTATCCCGTCTGCCGTGGGTTACCAGCCGACCCTGTCAACCGACATGGGTGCGCTGCAGGAGCGGATTACCTCGACCAACAAGGGTTCGATTACCTCGGTGCAGGCCATTTACGTCCCTGCCGATGACTTGACCGACCCGGCGCCGGCAACCTCCTTCGCCCACTTGGACGCAACGACTGTCTTGAGCCGTGCGATTTCCGAGCTCGGTATCTACCCGGCGGTTGACCCGCTTGACTCCACCTCGCGTGTTCTCGAGCCCCGCGTTGTCGGCCAGGAGCATTATGACACCGCCCGTGCCGTTCAGGAAACGCTGCAGAAGTACAAGTCACTGCAGGATATCATTGCCATTCTCGGCATGTACGAGCTGTCGGAAGAGGACAAGCTGGTCGTCGCACGTGCCCGCAAGATCCAGCGCTTCCTGTCCCAGCCGTTCCACGTTGCCGAAGTCTTCACCAACATCCCCGGCAAGTTCGTGGATCTCGAAGACACGATCAAGTCGTTCAAGGCCGTGGTCGAAGGCGAATATGACCACCTGCCCGAAAACGCCTTCTACATGGTCGGCGGCATCGACGAAGCGATCGAAAAGGGCAAGAAACTGGCTGCGGAAGCGGCTTAATCAACCTGCGTTCCCCTCCCCCCACGGGAGGGGACAAGAGGCAAAGACATGGCAAACCTGCATTTTGAACTCGTAACCCCCGAAAAGCGGGTCCGCTCCGAAGAGGTGTTCATGGTCGTCGTGCCCGGCACGGAAGGCGATTTCGGCGTACTTGCCGATCACGCGCCGGTGATGTCGACCATCCGCAGCGGCGCCGAACTGTCGGTCTATGCCAGCGAAGGCGCAGCGCCGGAGACCATTGTGGTCGAAGGTGGCTTTGCCGAAGTCAATGAAAACGGCTTGACCGTGCTCGCAGAGGCAGTTTCCTGACACCGCCCGCAATTGGCGATCGTTAACGCGCCATAGTGCGCCCCCATTTACCAAATTCCGCCTACCGATCGCGACCATGATCCTGTCGCCGGTTGCCGCCGCCCGCCGATTTGCCGCGTGATTACTGGCTAACATTATCGAAAGATTAACCATTTTCGTTGAAAGAGTGTTCTGATTAACAACACACATACTTCGTGGCGGGGTATTATGAGCGCTTTTGGAAAAAAGAACGGACTGGGGGGCAAGCCTTCTTTTGGGGTTGCCAAGCCGATGCATGGCGGCGGCAAGCCAAGCAGCCGACCCGACGAAAACTCTACCGAAGACCTGGGCGGCGAGCAATTTCCACCGATCGAGTCCGTGCCGCTGCCCGGCGAAGAATTGCAGGGAGAACCGAAACCCGAGCAGGCTGATGCCATGTCCCGCCTCAGCGATCGCGCCAATGCGGTCACTGAAGAAGAGAAAAAGGAAGAAGGGTTTGGCGCATCGGTTCACAAGATCAAGGAACAGGTGCTTCCCCGCCTGCTCGAACGCGTCGATCCCGAAGCCGCGGCCACGCTCAACAAGGAAGAGCTGACCGAGGAATTCCGCCCGATCATCATGGAAGTGCTGACCGAGCTCAAGCTGACGCTGAACCGGCGTGAGCAGTTTGCACTTGAGAAAGTTCTGGTCGACGAGCTGCTGGGTTTTGGCCCGCTGGAAGAGCTGCTCCAGAACCCGGACATCTCGGATATCATGGTCAACGGCCCCGAACAGACCTACATCGAAATCAAGGGTAAGCTGGAAATCGCGCCGATCCAGTTCCGCGACGAGGAACATCTGTTCCAGATCGCCCAGCGCATCGTGAACCAGGTTGGCCACCGCGTTGACCAGACCACGCCGCTGGCCGACGCCCGCTTGAAGGACGGTTCGCGTGTCAACGTCATCGTCCCGCCGCTCAGCCTCAAGGGCACGGCGATCTCCATTCGTAAATTCTCCGACAAGCCGATCACCCTCGACATGATGAAGGGTTTCGGTTCGATGTCGGAACAGATGTGTACCGCGCTGAAGATCGCGGGCGCCTGCCGTTTCAACGTCGTCATCTCGGGCGGTACCGGTTCCGGTAAAACCACCATGCTCAACGCCATGTCGAAAATGATCGATCCCGGCGAGCGTGTGCTGACCATCGAGGACGCCGCCGAACTTCGCTTGCAGCAGCCGCACTGGTTGCCGCTCGAAACCCGCCCGCCGAACCTTGAAGGTGAAGGCGCCATCACCATTGGCGACCTCGTCAAGAACGCCCTGCGTATGCGTCCCGACCGCATCATCCTCGGCGAAATTCGTGGCGCCGAGTGTTTCGACCTGCTCGCCGCGATGAACACGGGCCATGACGGTTCCATGTGTACGCTCCACGCCAACAGCCCGCGCGAGTGCCTGGGCCGTATGGAAAACATGATCATGATGGGTGACATCAAGATTCCGAAAGAGGCGATTTCCCGCCAGATCGCGGAATCGGTCGACCTGATCGTCCAGGTGAAGCGTCTGCGCGACGGTTCGCGCCGGACGACCAACATCACCGAGGTGATCGGCATGGAAGGCGACGTGATCGTGACCCAGGAACTGTTCAAGTTCGCCTACAAGGACGAGGACGCGGACGGCAAGATCATCGGTGAATATGAATCCTCCGGACTGCGTCCCTATACCCTTGAAAAAGCGCGGCAATATGGTTTCGACCAGCCGTTCCTCGAGGCCTGCCTCTAGGTTCCTTGGGTAAGCGCATCGGCAAGTTGCGCGCCCCGATCAGATAGCGAATAAACCGTCGCCGGCGGAAAACCGTCCTGCAAGCTCCGCTCAACCAGTT
>JAAUYH010153690.1_pt1 | contig 10908 bp, 7 predicted proteins | sample 7278061 | NCBI WGS metagenome assembly JAAUYH01 (sample SAMN14350203, study PRJNA611818) | marine sediment metagenome | isolation source: surface marine sediment (0.6m) | place: French Polynesia: Moorea | collected 2018-08 | reverse complement strand
TTTGCAAACAAAGTAAATTGGTCAAAAAAATTAGAGCTAAAACACTTAGCGGAAATTTTTTCATTTTTAAATTCATATAGCAGATAACAATAAAGTTTTTTGGTGAGAATAGATAAATTAACTTTTACATTAAATAGTACATATTGATACTCAAAAAACAGCAAAAAAACTGAATATTTTTTTGTTAATCTTACTTTCAAGTCAGTCTTTAATTGGTTTATGCAACTTTTATCTAGCAAATTAGTTAGTTGGTTTACCAAAATTTTGATACCAGTAAACTAATCATAACAAAACCTCTTTTTGTTTTTGCTAGCAAAGGAGGTTAATTTACAAGGTGATATTTTACGATTGACTCACAACATAGTCAATGACTAAATTAGCATTTGAGATGGTCTGGGTGCAGTTTAAGATAATCGATAAAATCAAGTAATTCTTCATCAGTAAGTTGTTGACGCGATCGCTGCCTATATTTTTGCTGTTATGAATATAGTTCCCCAATTGTCTTATGCGTGAGATGCTGATGGTATGCGCAAAGCGATCGCCTATTGGTAGATATAAACAAATATAGTAAGTATGTTCTGTAATTTATTACCACTTCTAAAAGTTAAATAGCGTTCGCAATAAATTCCCACGGGAAAAATAAACACAAAAAAAAGTGGGTATAAAACCCACTCTTAAATCGAATTAAAAATAATTTCGCGTTCTAATTCCCAATTTCCGGTGCTGCAATGGAAACAGCAGGTACCTTATCTTGTGCTAAAGTCGGCACAGAATCTCGCAGACGTGCTGTTAATTGAACAGTTGTCGAATCATAAATCTGAGTCAAAATTTTGGGATACAAACCAATACCAATAATGGGTACTAGCAAGCAAGCGATGATAAATATTTCCCGAGGTTCGGCATCAATTAATTTTTGTTGGGAAATTAACTCTTCGTTTTCCTTACCGTAGAAAATTTCTCGCAGCATTGATAACAAATAAATTGGAGTTAAGATTACCCCAACTGCCATTAAGATAATTACAATCAATTTGAAAGTTGGATTATAAGCATCGCTAGTGGCAAAACCAACAAATACCATTAACTCTGCAACAAAACCGCTCATCCCAGGTAATGCCAAGGATGCCATCGAGCAAGTTGTAAACATCGCAAAGATTTTACCCATTTTTTTGCCGACACCACCCATTTCATCCAGCATTAGGGTATGTGTTCGGTCGTAAGTCGCACCCACTAGGAAGAATAAACTAGCTCCAATTAATCCATGGGAAACCATCTGTAAAATTGCCCCATTTAATCCCAAGTCAGTAAAGGAAGCAATACCAATGGTAACAAAGCCCATGTGGGAAATTGAAGAGTAAGCAATTTTCCGCTTCAAGTTACGCTGGGCAAAGGACGTGAGAGCAGCATAAATAATATTAACTACCCCCAATATCACTAGAACTGGCGCAAAATAAGCATGGGCGTCAGGCAACATCTGGGCATTCATGCGTACCAAAGCATAACCACCCATTTTCAACAAAATACCAGCCAGTAACATGTGTACTGGGGCTGTAGCTTCACCGTGTGCATCCGGAAGCCAAGTATGTAGAGGAATAATGGGTAATTTGACGGCGTAAGCAATCAGAAGCGCAGCGTAGAGGAATAATTGGAAGTTCAGCGCTAAGTTCTTGGCAGCCAGCGATTGTAAATCGAAGGTGACGGTATCACCATAAAATGCCATCGTCAAAGCTGCAACCAAAATAAACAGCGAACCACCAGCAGTGTACAAAATAAATTTAGTCGCTGCATATTGCCGCTTTTTACCACCCCAGATTGCTAACAGCAGGTAAACCGGAATTAATTCTAATTCCCAGACCAGGAAAAACAACAGCATATCCTGGACAGCAAATACGGCAATTTGTCCACCGTACATTGCCAAAAGCAAAAAGTAAAATAGCCTTGGCTTCAAGGTTACAGGCCAAGCAGCCAAAGTCGCTAGGGTAGTAATAAACCCAGTCAAAATAATCAGGGGCATGGATAAGCCATCTGCCCCTAATGACCAGTTCAAGTCTAATTGTGGTACCCAAGGATAACTTTCAACTAACTGTAAGTTAGGGTTGGAAAAGTCATATCCTGTATAAAAAGCACCAATAATTAGGGCAAAATCTACTAGCCCGACAATCAGAGCATACCAACGCACAACTTTACCATCTTTATCAGGCAAGATAGGAATCAGTAGTGAGGCTGCTATTGGCAACAAAATAATTGTCGTCAGCCAGGGGAAGTTAGCTGTATTCATCGAAATTTAGCTATTAATTAGTGTTCGGCTATTAGCTACTAGCTACTTACTAGCAGTTTTTTTTTAATTTGGTCTTTATTCTCAGCTTGATTTAACAAAAGATAAAGAAGGATGAAGACTGGTAAATAAAATCTCCCTGTCTTCATCCATACACCAAATAATTTTCAGTTTAGCGATAGGCGATAGGTGATAGGCGATAGCACTGCGTGCCGCCTTGTGGCATATAGGGCATATAGGGATTAGGAATTAGGGATTAGGAATCAAGAATTTTCCCAGTCGCTAGTCCCTAGTCCCCAGTCGCCAGTCCCCAACCTAAGTTACACCAAAGAAAATCACCAAGCCTAAAACAGCTCCAAACACAACTAAGGCGTAAAATTGAGCCCGACCATTTTCAAAGTACTTCAGACCTTCACCACTTACTAAAGTGAAAAAGCCCGTTAAATTCACAGCGCCATCAACAACGCGGAAATCAACTTCCATAACTTGTCTTGCTAAGCGACGCAAACCAAGTACAAATACCTGATGATAAATATCGTCAAAGTACCACTTATTGAGGGAGAAATTATAAAGTGGCTTGATTTTAGCAGCAATACCTGCTGGGTCAATCTTTTTACCCAAGTACATTAAAGCAGCAAGGGTAATACCGACGATTGAAATTGCTACAGAAGCACCAGCCATAACATAAAACTCATGGGGGTCAAACTCTGCAGCCTTTTCCATTACTTCAACCACAGTTTCATTTGGGGAGAAAATAAACTCCTCAAAGTAATTAGCAAATGGCGTACCAAGTAAACCGATAGAGATTGAGGGAACCGCCAAAATTGCCAAGGGTAAAGTCATTGTCCATGGCGACTCATGGGGTTCGTCATTATGACTGTGAACATCATGAGTATTCGTTGCTTCAAGTTCTCCTTGTTTCATTGCTCCAGGACCAAATAATGGCGCGGTCTCTGATTCAACGAGGAGAATATTATCAGCGGCTTTTTTGAGTTGTTGGCGAATGCCGTTATCATTACCACGGAAACTACCTTCAAATGTCATAAAGTACATTCTGAACATATAGAAAGCAGTGATTCCAGCAGTTAACCAACCAATCAACCAAAGTACCGGATTAGCTTGAAATGCCGCCCCGAGGATTTCGTCCTTAGACCAAAATCCCGCGAAGGGGGGAATACCAGAAATTGCCAAACAACCGATCAAAAAAGTAATTGCTGTTACAGGCATATATTTGCGCAGTTTGCCCATTAGTCGCATATCCTGCGCTAAAACTGGGTCGTGACCGACAACCCCTTCCATGCCATGAATCACCGAACCAGAGCCCAAGAACAGCATCGCCTTGAAGTAGGCGTGGGTCATCAAATGAAATAATCCTGCGCTGTAGGCACCTACTCCCATTGCCATCACCATATAACCAAGCTGGGAGATGGTGGAGTAAGCCAAGCCCTTCTTAATATCATTTTGGGTAATTGCGATTGTAGCGCCCATAAACGCAGTGAACGCTCCCACAAAGGCAATTACGTTCATTGCTGCAGGAACGTTTTCAAACATTGGGTACATTCGGGCTACCAAGAAAACCCCTGCAGCCACCATCGTTGCAGCATGAATCAATGCTGAAATGGGTGTAGGACCTTCCATAGCGTCCGGTAGCCACACATGTAGGGGAAATTGAGCTGACTTGGCTACGGGACCCAAGAAAACTAAAATCGCCAGTAAGACGGCAAGGAAATTACTAATACTTCCTGTTTGTAGTAATTCCGCCAAGCGATCGCCAATTACATCAAACTCGAAACTTCCTGTTGCCCAAAAAAGTCCCAACATTCCTAACAACAGACCAAAGTCACCAACACGGTTAGTGACAAATGCTTTTTGGCAAGCGTCTGCTGCCGCTTTGCGGTCATACCAAAAACCGACCAGCAAATAAGAACACATCCCCACCAATTCCCAGAAAATATAAATCTGGACGAGGTTAGGGCTAACTACTAGACCCAACATTGAGGAGCCAAACAAGCTCAGATAAGCATAAAACCGGACATAGCCAGGATCGTGGGCCATGTAGCCATCAGTGTAAAGCATCACCAAGAAAGCTACTGTGGTGACGATCGCCAGCATCAGGGCGCTTAGATGGTCAATAGTGAACCCCATGCTCAGGCGAAAATTACCTGCTGCAGCCCATTCTAGACTGTACATGTAAGGCTCATGTCCTTGGATTTGGCTCCACAACAAGCTCAACGACAGCACCATCGCCGCTCCCATTAGGGAAATAATAAACGCGGCGTTTAGCTGCCGTAGGCGGTTTGTAGCATGATTGAACGAGATTAATCCTAGACCGACCAGCATTGCTCCTAGTAATGGCAATACTGGAATCAGCCAGGCATACTGATAGATTACTTCCATCACTAACGCCTACTTTGAGAACTGCTAACTAAATTGTTGGATCTGTCTGTCATTGTGACATACACTTTTTAGGATAAAGTACCCCACCCAATTGCGATTAGGTGGGGCAATTAAATTTGGTTTTAAATTTTATGCCAATAGTTAGGAGCTAACAATTTAAATTTTGCCTTAATTCTTGGCTTCTTTCTTGGCTTAAACCCTGGTGCTGCATGCTTTAAATTTTCTGTTTACTTAACTTTTTTCGTCGTGAAAAATAATTTTCTTAGTATTCGCCAAAGCTACAAAAAATAATTTTTGACTTTCAAGGATCGATTTCAAGCAGAACGATATTCTAAATCTGGCACTTTATTGCCAATATAAGTTTGGGATGATTTATGAGCACAGCTATCTTTTATCACCTCTAAAGCTAGAAGTAAATCTTCTCTGGCACGAAAACTTTCTAAACGGTATTTAACGATGCCATTTTCAATTAGCAATAGAGTAGGCAATGACTTGAGTTTATAAGCATTAGATAACTTAAAATTCTCATCAGCATTCACCCGAACCAATTTGATTTGACCATTGTACTGAGTTCTAAATTGTAATAGTAAAGGTTGAATAATCCGACATAAGCCACACCAAGGCGCTTCAAAATTAACTAGAACTGGAATCGCAGATTCTAAAACTTCTTGGGTAAATGTTTGCTCGCTAACCGACAACACCATGATGCCTCTGAAAATATAGGTTTTTCATATCAAATCGCTATCAGCAAAAGAAAGTTTCCCCGTTCGCTAGCTTGTAGATGCAATGTTTGATTATGGTATGGACTCGCTCCTAAATTGCCTTGTAAATTAATCACCTTGTGAATTAATTACCTTGCAAATTAACCACCTTGTAAATCTAGTGTTTTCAAGATTCCCATGATAATTTTCGTTGTGGCTTGGGAAATGGTTAACACATCTGAGCCTTATAGCAGGCAAAAATTTGAGCAGAGTGATGTTACCGAATTCCGTACTTGAGTTAATAAACAACTGAGGAATAACTTCCAATATTTAATTTTTAATCTAGAAAAACAAACCCCCACCGATAGCTATATCAATCGATCCTACATTGATTTGGTAGTAATTGATTAGATTGGTAAACATCTAGATGAGTATTAACTACTGCCGTATCAACGAAATTAAGTACTAACTACTGCCGTTAATAGGTGTTTTCTAAAGCTATAATCTTATCTCACTTGTTACCCTCATTAAAAGGGGATGAGACCACCATAACAAAATAATAAAAATTGTGACTCCCAAATAGGCAAAAGAAATAAATTCCTGCCATTGGATAGATTGACGACCGTCTAAAATTGCGGCAAAAGGGATAACGGAAGTCCGTTGTTTGACGCTTTCAAAAGCGTCCCCATAGCGATATTTTAAACGACGATCGCCATGCCAAACTCCAAAGATGTGGTGCAATATTAAGCCAATTGAGGTAACAATTGTAAAAGTTGTTCCTAACCATAGAGTGTGGGCGACGCACCAAATTACTTGACCCACCATTTGCGGATGGCGGGTGATGCGGATAATTCCGGTTTCGTAGAGATGTACTTGGGGTTTTTGTAAGGCAGCAATTTCTAGTAGATTGAAGGTAGCAGGATACAAAAAGAAAAAAGAAATAGCAGAAAGTGTCCACACCGTTGCTTTTACTCCCACAACACCTTGGACCTGCCATAATTGCAAGCCATCATAGCGGTGATTAAAAAAGTAAACAATCATTAGGAGGGCCAATGGCAAACTTAAGGACGCAAACAAGATGCGATAAAGTCTTGCACCAATATACTTTTCTACCTTATGACGTAAAGCTGCTCCCCCGCTATGGATAATTGCGAAACCGAAAAGCATCCCCAAAATGACAAAATGACTGGGTGTTAACCAAGTTGGCAAAAACATGTACTTAAGTAAAGTAATTTGAAGACAATTTAATTCAGCACAAACAATAACACAAAGTGTTCAAGGGGGGACTTTATTCAAGATGTTGTGTTACTGTCTTTTTCGAGTAAAATCTCCAAGTTTAAGATGCAAAAAACATGCGGTAGTAGAAATTACTTGCCGTAACTTTTTTGCTTTTTCGCTCCTTTCTTAAAAGCGGGTTAAGCCATATGTCTGACCTTCCATTTACATTAGATCAGTTACGAATTCTCAAAGCGATCGCCGTAGAAGGGAGCTTCAAGCGCGCAGCTGATAGCCTCTACGTCTCTCAACCAGCAGTAAGTTTGCAAGTACAAAACCTCGAACGGCAATTGGATGTCCCATTATTCGACCGTGGAGGACGACGTGCACAACTGACTGAAGCAGGACATCTACTTCTCAACTATGGGGAAAAAATTCTCAGTTTATGTCAGGAAACTTGCCGCGCGATCGAAGACCTGCAAAATCTTCAAGGTGGTACTCTCATAGTAGGTGCTTCTCAAACCACTGGCACCTACTTATTACCGCGAATGATTGGTCAATTTCGACAGAAATATCCTGATGTTGGGGTCCAATTACACGTTCATTCCACTCGCCGTACCGCTTGGAGTGTTGCTAACGGACAGGTAGATTTAGCAATCATTGGTGGTGAAGTACCTGCCGAACTAATGGAATCATTGGAAATGGTTCCCTACTCAGAAGATGAATTGGCACTAATTTTGCCCACATTTCATCCTTTTGCCAAACAGGAAACAATCCAAAAAGAAGATTTATACAAATTACAGTTCATTGCTCTAGATTCTCAATCAACTATCCGCAAAGTTATCGATCAAGTACTGACACGGGGTGATATTGATACTCGCAGGTTAAAAATTGAAATGGAGCTCAATTCAATTGAGGCAATTAAAAATGCAGTGCAGTCAGGTTTGGGAACTGCATTTGTCTCCACAAGCGCTATTTCTAAAGAACTGCAAATGGGTGTATTACATTGTACTCCGATTGAAGGTGTTGTCGTCAAGCGGACGCTATGGCTAATTTTCAATCCTAATCGTTACAGATCTAAAGCGGCAGAAGCATTCAGTCGAGAAATTTTGCCCCAATTCGCCAATCCAGGATGGAAAGAGGATATTTTAAAATCCTCGCAGAACACTAGTTTTGCCGTTAATAGCTTAGAAGCTACAACGACATCTAACAAAAGCGAAGAATAAAAACTGGTTGCCTGTTATTAGCGATTCAATATCTTTGTAGGGGGTTTTCTTCTTAAAACATGGTTTCCAGGTTCCGCCAATCTATATTACTTGCTGAAATAAAATTCCATTTCTTAATTTTCTGAGAAAAGGTAGTCTGCAAAGTCCAACATGTATCAATTTCTGAGGTAATGTGCCGAATTTCGTGAATAATCTGGATTTTACCCTTTCTTGATTGCCGAAATTCGGAGGGCGTAAGCCCCTAAAATTATTTGTGGCAATACAGTCCGCAAGCAATTACGTAGTTATTGCATTCCATAGGAATATGTATTCAGCATATTTTTTAATAGCTACAGATAAGTCGCTGCTACCAGTGATATTCGTCGGTATTGCCCAATTATTAACAATCTCAAGCAATGCTAGTGGTAAAAAAATACAAAAACCTGAATTATGAGGGGTTTGTAGAATTGTGATCGCTAACAAGTGTGATTTTTTTCAAGGAAAAAGTAGGACGCTATCCCAAACCTAACTCAAAATGGTTTATTTCAGCATACTTGTGGATAAACCCTGAGTACATTTGTTTAAGCTACATGGTGCATTCATGCCTAGTAATTTGGTATCAGAAATAGTTAACACCCTTGTGCATTAAAGTTCGCTCAGAGAAACAATAATTCCCTGGCTTTTAACCATGGGTAACTTCAAATATCTTTACTTCTTATAAAAGTTGCCTTGTTTATTATTGAGGTGACAAATACTAAGACACTAAGCATATTTTCAGGATCATTATTCCGCTGGGCTAGAGACTAGGGGAAGATTGCTATAGAAATCCGGTTTGATTCTTGAAAGAGTTTTTAGGCTTTAGGCTTGCAATATAAGCTTTTGAGTCTCAGTATATTTTCAAAATTCAAATATGATTCCTATATATAAAATATTATCTTCCTCTAGTTTAAACCGCAATTTCCAACACAAAACTGTAGACTCAGATAATTAACCGTAGTTAAATCAAAGTAATTATTGTAATATCGGCATTTGTACTTTGAAGGAAAATATACTAAATAAATTGTTTATATAACAACTTTTATTTGAGGATAAAAATAAAATTTAAAATATATCTATGGTGATTATTTTTTGTTTGCCAATTATTCAGTGAAGTTTCCCTTTATGTTTACTCAGCTTGAGAATTAATGATTTACTGGTGGTTCAGTAAATCAATAAAAAATAAGTCAAATATTGATAAACAGTTGTGTTACAAAAGGCTCTTATAATTGAAGTGTTGACATGTTATTTGCCCCTTGGGCTCCCTGTAAACTTTTTTTTAAGCATATATGTTGAATAACATTCAATACCTATGTTTTGGAAATATTGCCGTTTAAGGTTAAAGTAGCGCGCGCAGTAAGGCGCAAAAGACAACAATGAAAGTTTACTGCACTCGTCCAGGATGCCCTCGCCCACATAATTACTTCTCAGATTTGGAGAATAACTCCATTCTCAGAACCGTACAACAAAAATACTGCATGACCTGTGGAATGCCCTTGATTCTTGCTGGGCGTTATTTGCCAACCAAGCTTCTTGGAAAGGGAGGCTTTGGTACAGCATTTTTAGCAATAGATCGATATACACCAGGAATGCGTCAGTGTGTAGTCAAACAATTTCAACCAGCTGCTGGTCTTAGCCAGACTCAAATTCAGCTAGCACAAGATTTGTTTGAAAGAGAAGCAATAGTTTTAGAAGAACTTGGTAACCAACACGATCAAATTCCAGCTTTATTTGCTTACTTTCCTTTGTTGGTTGAAAACTTTGACTGCGAGGAAGAGCAATTTTTTTATTTAGTACAGGAATATATTGATGGGCAGACATTAGAAGAAGAATTAGACGAAAAAGGTAGATTTACCGAAACCGAGGTTGTGCAGATATTGAGAGATATTCTCAATTTACTTAAATTTGTTCATAAGAAAAATATTATCCACCGGGATATTAAACCTTCCAACATAATGCACCATCGCAATGGTAGACTTTTCTTGCTAGATTTTGGTGCAGTTAAACAGGTCACAAACAATCCCATTGGCTCAAATCGTTCTTCTACAGGTATTTACTCTTTAGGTTTTTCTCCCCCAGAACAAATATCTGGAGCACAAGTTTTTCCCTGCACAGATTTGTATGCTTTAGCAGTGACCGCAATCACTTTACTTACAGGGGAACAAGAGGTAAATAAGTTATTTGATGCTCGCAGTAATCAAATTGAATGGCGTTCTCGAGTTCAAGTTAATTCTAATTTAGGAGATATCTTGGATCGGATGCTTATCGCAGCAGCAAATCAACGCTTTGGGACTGCAACAGAAGTTTTGGAAGCACTCAATAAGCTGTCAATAGTTCCTCAAACTCAGCATTCAGAAACTAATAAGTCAATGCAGTCAAAGATTCAAACACCAGTCATCATTACAAGTAAACCAACGACCATACCAAAAACTAAAATTAATAGGTCATTTTCCAGCTTGGAAATTTTATTTGGAGCTGCATTTACAGGTTTTGAAGGTACTTTAATTGCGATCGCGTTGCTGAACTTACTTTCACTTACGCTTGCAAGCTTGATATGTGCTACAGTCGTGTTTTTAATGCTAATTTTCTCTCAAATAAATCGTTGGATTGAAAAGCAAGATTTATTGATAATTTCGGCAATCACATCCCTTGTTTTATTTTTTATTCCCTTGTTACGGGGTAATCTTGGCATTGGAGAAGTAATTATTTTATCTTGTGGAATAAGTTTAATTGCAGTTGCGATTACATCACTATTTAGTCTTGTTCACAAATTATTATCACTTTTACTTTAAATATACCCAGAGAATAAAAGATATGTTCCTCAAAAATGATTTAACTCTTCTGTCATTGGCTCTCCTAATTACCTTAGGATTAGTGGGGATTGGTGTTTGGTGGCTTAGAGATAATGTTTTTTTTAAAAGTCTACCTAGTGATGCAGTTATACTTTCAAAAAATGCGATCACTTTAAGTAATGGCTGGAATTTAAATACCCTAAAAGAATTCCCAAATTTTCCCAACTAGACCAGTTTCAATTCAAATGAAGTTATACGAAAAAAAAAACGTAGAAATTATAGTAAATGCT
>JAAUYH010208290.1_pt1 | contig 10909 bp, 10 predicted proteins | sample 7278061 | NCBI WGS metagenome assembly JAAUYH01 (sample SAMN14350203, study PRJNA611818) | marine sediment metagenome | isolation source: surface marine sediment (0.6m) | place: French Polynesia: Moorea | collected 2018-08 | reverse complement strand
CATGCTATTAGAGGTTGAGAAGAGATTGTGGATGGAAAGGGCTGGAACCTCTGCTACACAAGGATTTCGGCGCAAGATTGCCCCGTATGACACCAACCCTATATTTACGCCACCTTAGAAAATTTTTCCACACAGTTAAAATGACAGCATCCTTGATATTCAAGATGGTATCGAATCTTTCCATCCAATTCCTTGTCTTCCGAATATATTCGGAATGCCCATCATTTTGGGGATTTGGATTTTATTTTTGGGAGTCGTATTGAATGTAAAGAGTGTGAGGCAGGGGATATGGCATAGATCGATAAACGTTCATAAATTGATCTATTTTGGCGCTAAAAGGGCTTTTTTAGCTGAAAATCGTCTGATACGGGGGTTGGGTTTTGTGTATGGCTTGATGCGGGTGCCAACACGGATAAGGCGGCGATCGCTCCCCGCACTTGGTCGCCATCTACTTCCAGGTAGTTTTGCAATTGTTCCAGATTGCGGTGCCCACTGATTTCTTGGATAACCCGTAATGGAATTCGGGAGCGGTGCATGATGGTTAAGGCAGTGCGGCGGCAGCTATGGGTGCTGGCTCCTTCAATATCTACGGCTTTGCACGCCCTGCGAAAAATAATGTAGGCAAAGTCTTTGTGGATATGTCCCCGTCCCCACCGTCCGGGGAACAGGAAGCCATCCTGGCTTTCCCGAATGGGGTGGTCGCGGTATTCCTCCAGGTGATAACGCAGTTCATCCAGGACGGGAATGGTGCGCGTCGCCAGCTTCCCCTTGGTATTGCCCTTGCGGATTATCATTTCCGGGCGTACCCGTCTTTTTTTGTCGTATACATCAATAATTCTTAAGGTCACGCATTCGTTGACCCGGCAAGCAGTATATAGCATCACCGCGCAGAGTGCTCTGTCTCGGATAGTAGTAAGTCCTTCTGTAAACAGTTGCTCGATTTCATGTGGGGATAATACCTTGGCTTTGCCGTGGCGGTCTACTTTCACCGTTTTGATTCATGCACCTTAACATGATTGTGATTATCTCAAACAAAGGTGCGCCCCTTGTAGGGTTGTAATCAAACGATACGTGTTGAGGATACCAACTTTTACAAGGATAAATCCTATACTTCTATGACTGATTGATGTGGTTTTCCAGTGCAACAAGCACTTCAATAATTTCATCAAAAGGTGGAGCATCACCCAACATCATCCCTTGCATAGCTTTATAATCATTATCCAGCACTTTCAGTAACTCCCCCTTGGGAACAATTTGAGTAGAGCCAGGTACCGCTTCATCCAGTTTTTTCCAAGCACTTTTAAAAAACATATTGGTGTGTTGCCGGACGTTTTCTCTCAATTCAGGATTATTAACTGCATTTTTACCAATTTCAGTTTGGTAAATCATGAAAACATCATAATAATAGCGAGAAACTCTTTGGGCATCATTGGGAAGACGATTCTCATCTCGATAACCGCAAGACCACCCGTGTAGAATCATGACTTTATCCCAGAAAGTTCTCTCTGGGCTAATGGTGGTAACATTGGGAATCGAGAAATCCCATTCTTCGAGTAAGTCAGCAATAAAAGGTTTTATTGTATGTTTTTCATGAGGGTCGAGAGCCGAACGTGCGCCTCCTTCTAGCTTGACACGAGGCTGAACGTAAAGACTGTTATCCGATGCGAATAAACTGGGATACTGAAACAAAAGGGTTGATTGCTCTTGATCTCGCTCATCCAGCACAACCCTGCAATCAGATGAGATGATGGCAGCACGTTGTTCCAAATTATCTTTAAGTTGATGACAGATATATTCAGATGCTTTTTCTGTTAGTGCTTTGGTTAATTCTTTACGCTTTTTATTCGATATTGCTGATGAAAAGGGGTCGTCATCTCCTCCAAGCCCTAAATCATCTCTAAAGACGACAAAATCAACATCCTCAGAAAATCTGTTGATGAGGTGGTAAACTTTAGAAAGTGATGTGCCCCCTTTGAACAACAGCCGTGGATGTCCTTTAGGTAAACCATTATAAAGAATATCCAAGACAAAGCAGACCCAAAAATCCTTTTCGACATAAGTTGATAAGGTATTAAGGTCTTCTGCTGTGGCCTCAAAAACATCCCGACGGTCTTGTATAGGTAAATTGAGAAAATTTTCAAAGGCTTGATTCACAGAGCAACACTTTCACCTACATCAATTTGGCGCACAATAGGAATCATCCAGGATGGTAAGGTATTTAGTCCTTTGATGAGGTCTTGTTTAACGTCTTGGGATATTCGCTTACGAAGTATGTCAATCACTTCATGACTAGCAGCAACATTGCGACCAAGCCAATGTAATGCTTGGACAACTGGCGCACCCGGACGATTACTCCATGCCATTAAGGTCTTACTTGCATGATGGAGTTGGATAGTCCGCCCACCAACCTGAACAGTTCGGCTTGCCCCATCTGTCAAATAGGAATTTTGAGCAGGCACAGCGTTTGTTAATCCAAGTTGATTGGCTGCAACAATGCCATCAGGGACAATTGATATATTATCTCGCCTTTTCAAAGCATTAATGGCTGCATTAATATTTGGTGGAGCAGGGCGATTTAATATTTTGCTGGTTCGAGGAAAGTCATATAAACCATGACCTATACGGCGCAACTCCCCTTGTTCAACCAAGCGTGATAAGGCTTTATACACAGCATCATGACTCCCAAGATTAAGAAAATCTTTTGGCGTGCCAACCCACTGACCACGTCCGTGACCACGTACCTTTTTCATGATTTTATCAGCGAGGGTAGACATTTGTATAAACCTTATCTGTCCTGCATTTACGAACATTTCTTGTCAGAATTATAAGGGATTTTTTTGACAAAAGCAAAAGTAAAAAGGAGGTTGTCCACCCAAAGCACGACACAATGAAAACACCGATTATTTGAAACTTATGTCCCAACCGCGTCGTACCCGTATCCTACCACCATCTCAACTTGACCTAGAAGAGGTGAAACGCCAGCAGTCTAAACAACGCACCCTTGCTAATCGCTGTCGCCCCTTGTTTGAACGCTTGCGCCCAAATTTAATCGAAACCCATTACAACTGTAACCAGGCGAAAACATCCCAAAACATATTATGTAAGAAGCCAAGGAAAACTGACCGCTAGCGGTGAGTTGATTATATCAGGTAGCTCCATGAAAGGAGCAATTCATGTACTTGCCGGGTAGTATTCAAATGAGTACACTAAGACTTTTCTAGTCCCCTGCAACAAAAAACATTGACTTGACATAGTATCACTATTGATACTATAATGAGCTTGAAACTAATACCAAAGTTGCTTTTTATGTCATTTTGTAGAAAACTTCTACTTTTTGACCAACTTGGTATAGACGTATGGCACAAATTGAAAAAATCCTTGCTCAGTTAAGGAACAATCCTAAGAATGTAAGCTTTACTGATTTAGTGAAGGTTTGCAGTTATTATTTTGGTGAACCTCGACAACAAGGAACAAGTCATTGTGTCTATAAAACACCCTGGGTTGGAGATCCACGTATTAACATTCAACAAAAGAATGGAAAAGCAAAACCTTATCAAGTGAAGCAGGTTTTAGAGGCGATTGAAAAATTGGAGGAAATGGAAGATGGTTAACTACGAACACTACACTTATAGAGTTACTTGGTCAAGCGAGGATCAAGAGTTTGTAGGGCTATGTTCTGAGTTTCCTAGTCTATCTTATCTTGATGAAAATCGAAATGATGCACTCAACGGCATTATCAACTTGGTGAAAGATATAGTGGTTGACATGGAAGCGAATAATGAGAGGGTTCCACAACCTGTTGCAGAAAAAAACTACAGTGGTAAATTTCAAGTTCGTATCCCTCCAGAGCTTCATCGTAGACTGGCTATTGAAGCAGCAGAAGAAAATGTTAGCTTAAATCGCTATGTGAGCTTAAAACTTGCGTGTTAAAGTTTTCGGATATCATTTCAATGACCAAAAAATAAATAGGATACAAGTCCTCCGCAGTCGCTCATGGGGGAAACCTCCAAGACCGAGCTGCTCTGGAGGATTTATCCGTGGAGAGGAAACAAGTGTTTTCCTTATTCAAGCCCCTCGATTTATCGATGGGGTAACTGATAACTGAAATGACGCTGTGTACAGATGGTAAAGCTATTGTTTTTCTGTGCTAACGGAAATTCGGGTACATATTATTATTAATTTACAATGAAAATTGTGCCCGAAAAATCAGTACCTGTACACCTAATTATCTGTCTTAGGAATCAAAAATTGAGGAAAGCTTCTCCATTGATGATACAAGTGTTGATATACAGCGAAGTATCAACAAACACCTGAGCTGAACTAAAAGGGGGTGGGATTATGTCAGGTGTTCGCAAAAACTTGGAGATATAAGCCCCACCAATTAAAAAACCCGTTTAGACTTCGTGAAACCGTTCTTGAACGAAGAAGAAGCAATATTTTAAATTGCGATGCTCCATAGGAGCCAGGGTCAAAACTAGCTATATTTTTATTGTTTAAAACATATATGGCTATCTGCTTCTAGTGGAGTAATATGGTTTATCTGTGGAGTAGTAATACCCAATTTTTTGGTTTCATCACTATCAAAAAACAACATTGGGTTATTGTCAAACAAAACATTAGAGAATTTCAACCCTGTAAGCTCTTCGATCAAAGTTGTCGATACTTGGTACAGAACGAAAGCTTTAACTTCACTATTATTTAAAACTTGATTCATCGCACTGATAGCTTCATTATCTTGATAGGCTATGAAAGCATTAACTTCCAACTTCTGAGAAGTTTTCCCAATATAAGTAATTATTTTCCAAAAACCCGACGGAACTCTAGCTGGTTCTAAGTTTCTAGTGGGTTCTATAAATCGATCTAGTGGAGTAAATATTGTACCTGTGAAAATATTAAATTTATTATTTGAATCACTATTATTTGATTGAATTGCTTTTTCAATAGCGTGCCATTCATCCTGATTAAAGTTTTTATGTTGTAGAGATATGTTAGTAAAGAAACAAGAGTCTTTACTAGCATCATTTGCATCTTTTTGGGTATCTCCCCAAGCTACTGCTGCCCTTCTAGTTAAATGACCGCGATCGTAAGGATTTTCCATCCTTCCAATGTTTTTATAGTAGATATTATCAAGCTGTAAATCGGCATTAATTCTCGTATCAATCCTAAAATCTCTACCCTTGCCCCGATTATTGTTAAAGTTAGCATTAGCGGCAGAATATATTGCCTGTCGATATTCACTATTCATCACTACTGAGAAATTAGGATAGTCAAGAATCATGTCATCTCTTAACGAACTATCTCTAACGACTGAACCTGCTAATTGAGGAGTGATTGTAGGTAAATCTACTGGAAAATTATCTCCTAGAAAATTCTTATGATAGCCAATTTGAACCATATTGATTATTGATGATAGCTAGGACTGTATAAACTAGATATCAGTGTAGACGATATATACGTAAAAAGTATTCTAGCACCAGTGGCAAGAAAGTGAGTAAGCAAGAAAAGCCGCAGTGCTTTTTATTACTTGAAAAATAGAATCATTGTGGAGCAAGGTTTTCATGAGCCAGTGTTGAGCATCTCATCATGTACAACATTGACTACCGGGCTGCAACTGAAAGTTGAATACTTTCACCGCAGTACTTTGTTCTGGCGAAAGAGTTGAGACTGTCTCTCTAAAACACGGCTATGGGTTCTGCGTGGCTTAATATTATGCAATTAGTGGTCAACAAACCTCAAGGGGTTTTGATCCTGGAGCTGATTGATAATTCTTAAAAAGTTTCTGGAATTGATGGTACTATGACCTGTTCCACCAATATGGGAGCAACTGCATTTTTGCTTTTAACTGGTTCACTTTTTTAGCAATGTGTGTTTTACGTTCTGCTGGAAAGTTTTTGGTTAGTTGAGAAAATTTGTGGTGTCCGCTCATAATATGGATAAAAACAATTGAGTATTAAAAATCTGCTTCTCCCATCACTTGTTGAGCAGCATGGCGAATATGATAAATCTGCACCACATCTTCAACAATCTTGTAGAGAATCCGGTAATTGCGGCGCAACGAAATGGAATCGTTCCCAAGGATTCAATGACCTCAAACAAGCCATTGAACCAAATTGCGGCATTGTCAGGGTATTCTTTGGCAAGAATTATGGGGGCTAATTTCATTTTTTAGTTTATATATGTTTTGAATGAATCATTCAAAACAGGAATATTCGTTTAATCTCATTTTAAAGCCCATAGAGTGGGTGTAAATATTTTTTCTTCCTCCACATGATAAAAATACTCAACACCTGCCTCAGAGCATTCTATTGTCGATTTAGAGGCATTTTAAAATTTTATTTCTGTATATAGTCTTGTTAAGCCTTTTTTAACAGTTTTTATTGAAGAAAATTTATTTACGAGTACTTACAGCTTAATGCCAATGATTACTGTCTCATCCCCTTTTTATCGATAAAAATAGAATTTTGAAAAGTTTTCCACAGGCTGTTTCTGTTCAGTGTTCTTTATATGTTCTTTAGTGTTCAGTGTTCGTCGCTTGTAAAGCATTGATATAAAATCGTAAAATCGAAATAAAATCACTTTTTTGGGATGAACTATCACTTTTTTGGGATGAACTATCACTTTTTTGGGATGAACTATCACTTTTTTGGGATGAACTATCACTTTTTTGGGATGAGATTTTAAAAGTTTTCCACAAGTTTTTAGCAACCATCACAAAATCACTTGACATTAGGTGATTTTGTGATACTCAAGCGTATATGTCGGATTTAAAGCCATTTCCAAAAGTTCCAAAAAACCTAGATTCTATTGTAAAACCGGAGGAGCTTGTTGATATTGTTGAAATGACTCCTCTAACACTTCAAGATAGACGTATTTATAACCTTCTTCTTGGAGCAGCATGGAATAAGTTTTTTATAGAGATAGAACATACGATTGCACAGAGCGATTTGACAAAGTATGTTGATAGTAATAATCAAGATATTGCATCTTCATTGCGCCGTCTCATGTCTGCCATTGTTGTTATTAAAATTAGGCATAACAACAATGGAAAACCGTCTACACGGCAAATGCAACTTTTAGGAGAAAATGATATAGAAGATAAGGGCGGTACAATTAAATATTCTTTTCCGCCAAAGCTCATTAGCGTTATTCAAAATACAAAAATTTTTGCGCGGTTACATACAAAAGTTATGTTTCAGCTTTCAAGTAAGTATAGTTTGGCTTTATATGAATTTATACAACGCCGCAAAGACCTTAAGTATAAAAACTACGAGCTACGAAGTATTGAAGAAGTAAGGGGGCTATTGGGAGTAGGAAAAAATAAGCTAAAATCATTTGGTCATTTGAACGATAAAGCTATTAAACCAGCCATAAAAGAAGTCTCTTTTCTTACTGAAATTGACATTCATGCAGAACCAATTCGTCAAGGTCGCAGTGTTACACATGTCAAATTTTCTTGGCAAAAAAAGCATGATATTGGGGCACAAATTGCAGCGGTTGAGGAGTTAGAACGAAGTCGTGTTGGACGAAACGCCAGGATGAATAATTCTGTAGAGCGTATAACAGAGTACCAGCCTCATCTTTTATCCCAAGAAAGTGATTTTAAGGTTTCTCCTCTAGCTATGGAGAAAGCAAAGGAAATTGTACTTAACGCTGGTGCAGGTTTAGATATTTATGCTATTGAAAGAGATTTTCTTGCTTATGCTTCTCAAAAAGGGGAGAAGCTAAAAAGTGTTGATGGTGCATTTATTGGTTTTGTGAAAAAGAGAGTTTGTAAAGCACCATAACGCTTTTCTGAATAGCATCTCATAATTTAAGAATAAGGGAAGGGAATAACGTTATTCCCCAATAAGCAATATAAAGTTTAGAAAGGTTACAACGTGAGTTTCATTATTTCACTCTTTAACCAGGCTGGCGGAGTGGGCAAAAGCACTCTGACAATGAATTTGGGCTATCATCTATCTAAAAATGATAAGCGTGTTTTGCTGGTTGACTTAGACCCACAAGGGTCATTAACAGGTTTTATGGGCTTAGAACCAGCAGAGTTAGAAAAGACGGTTTATAACGCAATTGTGGAGGGAGAGTCGCTTCCAATTCACCAAAACATTCATGGAATGGATATTGCACCAACGAATATTGACTTGAGTGGGGCAGAGTTTTCGCTTGTAATGGCGGATATGCGGGAATTTCGTCTTCAAGAAGCTTTAGAACCAGTTCGAGAACAATATGATTTTATTTTGATAGATTGCCCACCAAGTTTAGGCATACTTAGCTTTATCAGTCTTGTTGCTTCAACCCATGTTTTAATCCCGATTCAAACCCACAATAAGGCATTACGGGGAACTGAATTACTCTTTCAAACCTTAGCGCGTGTTCAAAAACGTCCTAACCGTTCTTTGAGGGTTGCAGGTATTATTCCAACCATGTATGATGCCCGTACCGCACAAGGAAAAAGGAGCTTAGAGTCAATCACGCAATTATCTTCCAGAATTCCAGTGTTTCCAACAATCCCTGTTGCTATTGCTTTTGCGGATGCCTCTGAGAAAGGAATGCCACTTTCCCTTTACAATCCAGACCATCCAGCCGTAAAGCTATTACAAGAAATTGCAGATAAATTATGCCATGATACCTAAGAAGCAAGCTGAACCCCCCTATAAGATGAAGGGGGTTGACCTTATCCTCGGTGATGACTCCCCGGACTCAGTAGGGGAAATGATTCAACTTGCAGATATTATATTATCCGACCATCAACCACGGCGGTACTTTGATGTAGAACAAATTGAAAAGTTGACTCTATCTATCAAGGAGAACGGGGTTTTGCAACCCGTTCTTGTCAGAAGTAAAGGAAACAAGTATGAATTAATTGCCGGTGAAAGGCGATACCGTGCATCTAAGCAAGCAGGGTTATCTGAAATACCTGCTATTATTAAGAAACTTACGGACGTAGAAGCCGCAGAGCTTGCCCTTTTAGAAAACTTACAACGAGAGGATTTAAATCCGATTGAAGAAACTGAAGGAATTCTAGAATTTTTATCTATAAAAATTGATGAACCCAAGCAGACAATTACTGCTTTTCTACATCGTGCAAAACACCAGGGGCGACAATCCGCAAAAGAAGTTATTAATAACCCTAAATGGCAAGTCATTGTAGATGTCCTAAAGTCAATGGGGTATACGCCAGATAGTTTTCGGAGCAATCGACTTCCCTTATTGAATTTGCCTGCGGATGTTCTTGACCAACTCAGAAGAGGAAAAATAGAATATACAAAAGCCAGAGTCATTTCACGGGTTAAAGACGATAAAGCACGTCAAAAGATTTTAAAAGAAAGTATTGATGAGAATCTTTCCTTAACTGAGATAAAAAACAGAGTTAACGTCCTTAAAGGAGAAAAGAAACAAGAACAGATTACATCTCTTTTAAAACGGATGGAAAGCGTTTATAAGAAAGCTAAAAAAAAAGAGTTGTGGCAAGAGCCAAAGAAACAAGAAAGGCTTGAAGAAATATTGAATGAATTGGAACAGCTTTTAAGTGAAAAGTAACGCCCATTCAAGGTCAAAGTGCAGGGGGGAGAAGAATTAAGGTAAAGCACGAATGAAGAGTTTGTATGCTCCCTTATCTACATATTTCTGGGTGCTATGCTTGGGGCATATACGGAAGCGTCTATACCCAAACCAATTATCAGTCCTCCTCTTTACTTCAAAAACCTCACCCAGTGGGGTTTTTTATCACATAAGATAAGCTCTTTATGAGGTCGGAGGTGTGAATTTGAATGTGCACCCATTTTTTGGAACTAGGGGTAAAAGTGTTAAAGTTATCAACCCTGTTTTACCGGATGGTAGAGTTTATCATCCTCGCAAAACTGCCAACCAATTCCTCTGGGGTCACGATTGCGAGTCCAACTGATAAAATCAGCAGTTGCTAGTTCTTCAGTCTGGGTTACAAGCATTGTCATTTTTAAACCCAGACGCTGTGCTAAATTTTCAGCCGGGAATGGTTGTAGTTCAACCTGTTGCTGGAATTGGTATGGATATCCTCGCTTTTTCGGTCTTGTTGTACCCTGACGATTAGAACTAATTATTGCCCTCTCCAACACATCCAACTTAGCAGCAATGGTTGACAACTTTGCTTCTACCAACTCATCCCTCAATGCGAGATTGCAATCGAGTTCATACAGCTTTTTGGATATTTCTTGGATTGATTCACTATCTGTAACAGCATGATTGGTAGGGGTTAAATCATCAATACTGCCGCTATCAAATTTTGATATCAATGCTTCTAAGTCCTGTAACAGGGCAATTGTGTACCCTTGCCGATGTAGCTTAGATAATTGGCGTACCACACCAATTAAAGCAGTAGGGACGCGAATCATCTGGCTGGGTGTCAGCTTTTTATTGGTACCAATCTGATTTTGAGCCATTTGATATCATTTTTGATATCGACTAATTGTAGGAGGTTTAATGTGGTGATGGTTTATGTTTTATATGAATGGATGTAAATATTCATATATTTTCAAAAATCTACATATTTAAACCATGCTGAGGTGTGAACTCGGGTACGCTCATTTTTTGAGTTACAACTGCCAAAAAAATCACAAAAAGTGCATAAAGTCAATATTTCAAGTTGAAATTAGTCCAAAATACAAATTCATAGGACGTAGTAAAAGTCAATACTGTTTGTGACACTTTATCAGTGTAACTCTATACTACAAATAATAAGTAATAAATAAGTAAGAAACGGAATTGGCACAGTAGGTGTTACAGCCTTGCTGTGTAAGGGTTGTGGGAGGTAATGCTGCGCAGTTCTTCTACTCGACATTTCCTTGGGGAAGTTGTAATACTTGCTGTAAAAAGGTTTAGACAGTTGTAGTATCCTACAGTAGTCGGCAGGATTTTTGCGCGGTTGAGGCTTTTT
>JAAUYH010177076.1_pt1 | contig 10910 bp, 12 predicted proteins | sample 7278061 | NCBI WGS metagenome assembly JAAUYH01 (sample SAMN14350203, study PRJNA611818) | marine sediment metagenome | isolation source: surface marine sediment (0.6m) | place: French Polynesia: Moorea | collected 2018-08 | reverse complement strand
GAGCATTTGTCAAATTTTTGTAAATTATCAGAAAGAACTCAGTCCGATGTTATCCGTGAGTTGATACGGAAATTGTCAATTGATGGGGCATTGAACCCCATCAATTGACCGCCTATCCATCCCACACCGACTGAGTACAGTACGGTGTGGGGCTTCCGGCGAAGAAGCTAAAGGGAGAAATTGTTGAAATATCGCCAGAAGGGGAACCCCATGCTTATTGTAGCCATGAAGCAGGTGAGTATTTGAGTGATTTATTAGGTAAGCGTGCTACAATTCGCCAAGCCAAGCCAATTACTTTACCCAACGATTCCGAACCCGAACCAGATATAGCCATTGTCCAACGTTTAGGACGGGATTACCGAGAGCATCATCCCTATCCAGAAAATATTTTTTGGCTGATTGAGTATGCTAATTCCAGTTTAGAGAAAGATTTAGAAAGAAAAAGTAAAATCTACGCCGAAGTAGGTATCCCAGAATATTGGGTTGTAAATCTCAAAAAATTGCATTTAGTGGTGTTTCGAGAACCGTTAGATGGAGATTACGCCACTAAATTTACACTTACTGAGGGAATAATTCAACCCCTGGCATTTCCTGATATTTCTGTTTCAGTAGAGCAAATTATCAACAAATAATGGAGTTTTTGTGTCAAAATTATTAGCCTCTGGTTGTTTCAGTTCGAGTTTCTAGAGTTTGAGTAGATCATAACTCCCTCATGCTTAAGGTCTACGCCGAACTTGACGAGATAGGGCACGACGAAATTCAATAGTTGTGAGGGCACCAAGAAGAGACACAGGTAAACGATTGGCTAGGAGTTCAAGAATTTTGGCGTTGACATTGCTAGCAGAAGTGTCATCAGGAAGGTTAACAAAAATCACTCCTGCGCTGAAGGCTTCCGACCAACTTCTGGGATCGGCAAGTCCGCGATCGCGAGTAATAATAATTGCATCACAAGCAATGGCTGCGTCCATAACTTCATCATCAGGGTGTCCGCGTAACCCGATGTCCCGCACGTCTTGTACAGAGAATCCCAATACTGCAATTTGAGGTGCAAGGGAGCGAGGCATATTTTCATCAACCAAAAAGTTCAAAACTTAGGCTCCCAAAGCAATCACTTCAGTTTGCTTGACAAGTTCGGCAGCATAAGCTAAAGCGGCTTCAACCTGTGTTTGGCTAAGTTCGTATTCTTGCATGACTTCTTGTTTACTCATACCACCTGCAAGGGAACCGATGATAATAGAAATAGGAACACGGGTTCCGGTAATGACTGGAGTACCGTGGTGAACATTTGGGTTTACACTTATGTGTTGTGCGATTTCCATAGGTACCCTTCAATATTTGTGGTTTTCTCTATTCTAGGCTCTAAATAGTAATAGGGTTAAAACCGTAAAATCTCTTGGTCATAGTCCTCAGCAACTGGTTCTGTTTCCCAAACCAACCCTTCTCCTGGCTCCAAAATTACTTCCAAATACAATATATCCACAGGACTTATTGCCGTATCTTCGTTATTTTCAAAGGCTTGCAAATCTTCCGTTAACAATCGCAATTTCAACCCAACGGGAATTTGACTACCAGGGGTTGCACTCCGCAATTCAAACCGCCAAATTTGCTTTTCAGCACCACTAGGGAAAATACGTAACTCATATATATTACCTGCAATTATCAACTGCCGAGACAAGCCTTGAACCGCTTCTGCACTCCGCATTCCCGCAGGCACCATTACAAATTCCCTTTTTTCCCATCCCCACTGTTGAGCTAAATTTGCTACTCTTGTCTGCAACCACTGAGGAATTGACCACTGGGGTAAACCCTGACGTAGTTCATATAATTTTTTACGCCAGCCTCCATGAGCAATCAGTATTCCCCACAGTGGAAAGGGGACAGCCAAGCGGGGAAATTTGACATCGGGATTACCTAAGCGTTCTAGGAGGTTTTCTGCTTGGATTTGGGGAATAGCAGCTAGAGGTGCAATCTCTGCTCGCAAGGCTTCTGGATAATTCAATTGCCGGGTAACCCATAACACATTCATATCTTGGATTAAATCTTCACTTTCCAAGCTGTAAGTCCGGTCTCCAATATCATAAACCCCTGTTGTTTTGAGAATTTTGTGGGTTGTATAGCCAAAAATTTTTATCCAGCCATCATCAGGGTTTACTTGGACTGCAATGTAATAATCAGCAACCCACTCCGGAATATCTACCCATTCTTGCTGCACGCGCAACTCATCCCCATCCATTGCTAGAGTGGGAATTAAGACCAGACGAGATGTATCAAAAGTAATTGCTGTACCATTAACTACTTCCCAAAAACTCGGCAAAGCCGCAGTATTGGGGTATACCTTAGCCCTGGAGTCAATTTCTTCTCGAAACCAAGGTAAAAATGCTTGTAGACAAAGTTGATTTATCCAAGCACGTTGATAAGCACCAGGGGTTGAGTGTGCTTGTTCTTGCACCTGGAATTGGGGAATTTCCAAGTATAACTGGTGTGAGTCAATGGTGAATGGGGGAGGTGCGTTAAACATAATTAGAATAGTTCCATTAAATTTAAGTAGAGGAAGTAATAAAGATTTTTATTTATTCCTTATTCCTTATTACTTATTCCTTATTACTTATTCCTTATTACTTATTACTTATTCCTTATTCCTTATTATTTATTCCTTATTACTTATTCCTTATTACTTATTACTTATTCCTTATTACTTATCTCGGCTATATTGGAATTTGAGCCATTCCTCTAAGCTGGTGTTTATAGCATCTATTACGTCGGATTTAGGGGAAATATGCAAGGTGTTTTGACTCCACTGGGTGAGAGTCATTAGTAATGACTTTTTAATCTTATTGAGACGACGGCAAACAGTATATTGTTTAATGTTTAATTGTGTCGCTATTTCTGTTTGAGTGAGTTGTTGACCGTAGTAGACTTGCAGTAATTGTTGTGATTCAATATCTAATGTAGCTATTGCTTGGTTTAAAACTTGGTTTAATTGAGTTTGCTGATTTCTTAAATTCGCAGTTTCTTCTTGCTCAATGATTTGTGTGAGTAAAGAATTTTGTACATCCGCAGACAATATATCTAATAAACTACCATCATCATCTTCTTCTTTGAGGGGAGAGTCTGCGGAAACAACTTGAGGATAGAGGAAATTACGAACAGCTTTCGCAGAAGATAACAGCCATTTTTCTATGGTTTGCTGCTTAACTGGGGAACTGGGTGAACTTAACCTAGTTAAACGTTCTGTATTGTAAAGATTACTAATATCCTCCCAAGTTGCAGCATTGGGTTTGGTGAGGTGGCGAATTTTTGTGTTGTCACCCGTGTAGAGTTCCCGAAAGCATTCCCAAGCTAAAACATAAGTCTCGATGATTTGAGTCTTAAAACCCATATTTTGCAATGATTTTACCAGTCTTTTATGGCTGATTTTATGTAATAAAGCCCAGTCCGAGCAAATATCTGTTTCTCGATGTAAGCGCAACTCATCCTTGATAATCCGCTCAAAACCTAATTCTGCATAGCTTTTTAAATGGGAACTGCATTGGGGATTAAAAGCCTTGAGAATTTTGGCAAGATGAGCGATCGCAATTTGAAAATAGTCTGCGAGTGTTGAATGACTAGAAAAATTGAGGGCAAATTTTCTTGCACTCCAGTAACACGCTTCTTGTAAGTATGCACAAAGATGGGCGATCGCCAAAGAACTAGATTGAGTTTGCCATACTTGATACCAATAAATTGCCCAGAAGCTATCTGAATGTTGGCTGGGGGAATTTTCCAAGCAAGTTTTCATACTACGCCTTAATTTGGGATCAGTTATCCACCCACTAAATCGATCTACATCAAATTTGACAAAGGTGGAAAAAATTTCCACTATTTCCTGTCGGCGTTGCATGGAATACTCGCGCTCTGTTTGTATTATAAGTGATTTTAATTATAAGAGTCTAGAATTCAAAGTGGAAAGTCAATTGCTTGCTGAGTAACGATTCTACAGATTTTTCCCAAAATTTTCAGCAGATGAGGGGAGCATCCCAATTTTTGAAAAACACCCAAACCCTAGAAGGGTAGGCAGGCAAGCGTCCGTGTAGCAATACCCTTCTAGGGTATTGCATAAAAATTGGGATGCTCCCGCAGATGAGTGCATAAAAACTGAAACTTGTCGTAGAGGGTGACAACAGATTTAAAACACATCGAAATTGAAAAGGAGAATAAACAATGCCAGCTGGAATCGTCTATTGGGGAAGTGGGTACATATTTGGAACCAATTATAATGATACGCTTTATGGTTCCAATAATTATGATGATGACATCTTTGGTAAAGATGGGGATGATTATCTCTTTGGTAGAGACGGAAATGACTTTGTTTCTGGTGGAGACGGAAATGACGTTGTTTATGGTGGAGACGGAAAGGATAGTCTTTATGGTGAAGATGGGAATGATATTATTTTAGGCTGGGCTGGAAATGATTATCTTGTTGGTGGTGACGGTAATGACATGTTAGATGGTTACAGTCCTTTTGAAGTTAATGCTTCCAGAAGTTTTGAGTACGATACTCTTACAGGGGGTGCTGATGCAGATACCTTTGTTTTAGGTTGGAGCAATACTTATTATCAAGATGCTTATTATCAAGGATATGGATATGCTCTGATTACCGACTTTCATTTTGAAGAATATGATAAACTTCAACTTTACGGAAGCATAGATGACTACGATACTTTTACAGGTAATTGGTTTGGAAGCAGTGCCACAGACACAGCAATAACCTACAAAGGAGACTTAATTGGAATTTTACAGGACGTATCTGGTTATCAATTTATAATGGCTTTAGATGTCAACTTTGTCGGCTAATTACATATTTTTTGGCGGTGGGTTACGGTGCAGGTAAAAACTTATGGTTTTATCGTCAAAATTATTTCCGCACCTAACCCACCCTACTGTACTGATACAGTTTTGCAAACCTCCAACGGTGATTGGATAGCTGTTTTTCAAGATACTACTTTTAGTCCATTGTACAGCTTTGATTTTATTGGATTGGGTTAAATTTCATCCATCAAAAAAATAGTAGTGTTCAGTTGATTTGCGAGCCAAATTACTTACTTAATTAACAATATTAATAGGGAAAAACCAAAATGCAAAACATAATCAATCCCCAAAATACAATCTTAGCAACATTGATGTCTATTTCATCTTTATTTCTTTGGAGTAACCCATCATTAGCTGCAATTAGATCCTATACAGTAGGTCATGATTACGGTGGAGTTCATCGTTGTGGTTCTGCTCAGGAAAATATCTCAGAAGCTCGTCAAGCAGCAGTGAAAAAAGTTAGAGAACTGATTGCTGACACCGGATTTAGAGTAACTTTGAAAAATTTTAGAATCTTGTCACACAATACTCGTAGATGGGTAGAAAAAGACCGGTTTGGTTTTGTAAAAGGACGGAAATGTAAAACACATCTTGAGGTTCGTGTAGTTGTAGACATGCAACCATAATGATATTAAATTTCGATTTTACTTACTGGAGTAAGCTATATACAAATTAACCTCACCCTGATAAAAAACAGCTTTATTGGGGTGATTTTTTTAGAGATACCTCAATAAACTGGGAAACACTATATAGCATTTTTCATTTGCTTCTACCACATATAGATGTAGGGGTTTAGCAGTGCTAAACCCCTACGGTATGGGTTATCAATCTGAAAACAGGTGTAAGTGCTTGGAATTATTTTCGTATTTTCCAAGCATTTAATATTACTGCTGCATAAAAACTAAAACTCGTCGTAGACAGTGACAACAGATTTAAAATAATAGGAGAAAGAAATTATGGCATGGTGGAAATATACTGGAGGTCGTTTCAATACCGGCTCTTGCGTACTTAGCGTGCTAAAATTGTTGAAAAATAAATTTGAAACCCTTATATGGCTTTTGTTACAGTCATTATTGGCTACAATTAAGTATCCAGGCTGAAATTGAAACTATAAACACCTGTAAGCCTTGATTTTAAAGGAAAATTATCGACCGTAATTAAAAAATTGGCACGCTAAGAACGAAAGAACCGTTAGTAGTAAATTTTAATTAGGTGATCGCCGTAAGTCATATCTTGCACCATTCAAGGGCAAGATGTGTGGTAAGGGGGTTCCCCCGGAACATCACCATTTCTGGAAAACTCGCTATGGGCAAGTTAGTCATTTTAAAGTTAGCAGAGGGAGACTTTGAGTCCGGGTTTCCTGTGACCCTGCAAATAGGTGATGAAAATGCCCGTCCCACTGTGGAAATAACGGCTAAGCTACCCCCCAACCCAGACATTCCCCGCGATTATTACCACTGGCAATCAATTTATCGCCATCTCAGATTACCATCTCGCCCCATAGGTTTACCCAAGCAAGCCACTCAAACCCCTACTCTAGAAGAATGCCAGCAGGCAACGGAGAAATTTAAACTCAGTTTTAATACTTGGCTTGCTTGTGATTCCTTCCGTCCCATCCGCGAGAAATGGCTGGAAAAACTCACACCAAGGGATGACATACGCATACTTCTACAAACCAAAGACCTAGGATTGCAAAAACTCCCCTGGCATCTTTGGGATTTATTAGAACCCTATCCCAAGGCAGAAATAGCCCTGAGTGCCCCCAGCTACGAACAGGTGAACCGCATAGCAACCACTTGTGACAAAATCAAAATTCTGGCAATTTTGGGAGACAGCCAAGGAATTGATATCCAAGCAGACCGGGCAATTCTAGAAAAATTACCCAATACAGATATTACCTTTTTAGTTGAACCAGAATCTTTTGACCTCACCGACCATTTGTGGGAACAGCATTGGCAAATTTTATTTTTTGCCGGACATAGCGCGACTCAAGCCAATGAAACAGGGAAAATCTATATCAATCAAACTGAGAGCTTAACAATTACTCAGTTAAAATATGCCTTAAAAAAGGCAGTAGAAAGGGGTCTACAATTGGCGATTTTCAATTCCTGTGATGGTTTGGGATTGGCACGGGAGTTTGCCGATTTACAGATTCCCCAAATGATTGTGATGCGAGAACCTCTACCTGATCGAGTAGCACAAGAATTTTTGAAGTATTTCTTGCAAGCCTTCTCAGGGGGAGACTCCTTATATTTATCTGTACGAGAAGCACGGGAAAGGTTACAAGGATTGGAAAATCAGTATCCCTGCGCTACTTGGTTACCTGTCATCTGCCAAAACCCCGCTGAGATGCCCTTGACTTGGTCACAATTGTCTATAAATGCAGGTAACACTAGCACAGCTTTACCTGAAACTACCCACACTAGAAAAATAAGCAATCGCCTCGGCTTTTCATTGACACTAATGGCAAGCATGGCAATTACAGGACTATTAATGGGGGTACGGTATCTAGGAGTGCTGCAACCTCTGGAACTCAAGGCACTTGACCAATTAATGCAACTACGTCCCTCTGAGATTCCAGACTCGCGGCTACTGGTGATAACTGTGACAGAAGAAGATGTGCGATCGCAACAGTCGGAAAAACCACGGGGTTCCTTGTCTGACAAAGCCCTTGCCCAATTATTAGAAAAATTAGAGCCATATCAACCAGCAGCTATTGGTTTGGATATATACCGGGATTATGAAGTAGACAAGGATTATCCCCAATTGGCAAAACGGATGCACACAAGCGATCGCTTAGTAGCAGTTTGTAAGGTCAGTAATCCCCGAACAGGCAAATCAGGTGTTTCTCCTCCTCCAGAAGTTCCTAGTGACAGATTGGGTTTTAGCGATATTCTTCTGGATACAGATAATGTAGTGCGTCGCCATTATTTAGCCTTAACTCCTCCTCCTTTTTCTGTTTGTAATGCCTCCTACGCATTGAACGTGCAACTAGCTTTACGTTACCTCTACAACCAGGGAATTAAGCTAGAATTTACTCAAGATGGTGCTTGGCAACTGGGCAAACTCAAATTTAAACCCCTAGAAGCACATACTGGAGGCTACCAGGGAATTGATGCCTTGGGACACCAAATTTTACTTAACTACCGTTATTCTCGCTCTCCAGAAGCAATTGCTCCCCAAATTACCTTGGGACAGGTTTTAGCAGGTAAACTAAACGCCGCAGCAGTCAAAGACCGGATAATTCTCGTAGGTACGACAGCACAGAGTTTTCGGGATTATTCCTTAACTCCCTATACCGTTCAAGGAAAATCACAAACTATAGCGGGAGTAATTCTACAAGCACAGATGGTGAGTCAACTGCTGAGTGCTGCTTTGGATGGACGAGCACTACTATGGAGTTGGTCAATCTGGGGTGAAGTGATTTGGGTGTGGGGTTGGTCTGTAACTGGTGGTTTGCTTGCTTGGTATCTGCGACGACGTGGTTATTTGGTGTTGGCTGTGGGGGTAGGATTTGTCGCTTTGTATGGTAGCAGCCTGATGTTATTAATTTCCTTTGGCTGTTGGGTTCCCCTAGTTCCTACTGCTTTAGCTTTGGGAGGTAGTAGTATCGTTGTTTTCGGATTTGTAAATTCATCTTCTAATCTGAAAACTATAAGTAGGTCGGTACAAATAAAGCGAAGCAGTTAGGGTCATCATTTGTCATTGGTCATTGGTAAAGGTTTCAGGGCTATTTATGTTTCGTAACATAGTTATATTTATTTCCGCCGATTTACTTAGCGCGCTTAGTAATTTCCCCAAGCAAACTCTCCCTGACTGAGTACAAATAACTATAGCGCTAGACTAATTTCCCCAAGGAAACTCACCCTCCCTGAGTACAAATAACTATAGCGCTAGACTAATTTCCCCAAGCAAACTCACTCTCCCTGAGTACAAATAACTATAGCGCTAGACTAATTTCCCCAAGCAAACTCACCCTCCCTGAGTACAAAATTATGAAAAATCATTGGCAAACAATACAATTAACTGTTGCTTTACTCATAACTTTCTTAGGCAATATCACCTACTCTCCACCACTTTGGGCAGAATTAGTGACCTCTAGTGGTAGTTCAATTAAATTTACTGCACCACCCCCACCACCCGACCGGAGTGCCGCAGGAGAACGTGGAGAAGCAGCAAGTAGGGGATGCGGTAATAGCAAACAACCTCTAATGGCACTGGTTCCTGATTACAAACAAACTATTAGTTTGAATGGAGGAGAAAAAATTCCAGTCACTAAAGTTTGGGGTTTAACAACTTCTGAATATCCTACTTTTTGGTTTTTTGTTCCTGATGACAAATCATCTATTACAGAAATGGAATTTGTTGTCAAAGATGAGTCACAAAAACCTAGTAAAACCCTATACAGGACTTTTTTAAACAAACCAGAAATGCCAGGAATTATCAGCGTTTCCATGAATAAAACTGCTGAACCACTACAAGTTAGCCAAGTAATGCATCAAAAAATGTATCATTGGTTCTTAAAAGTAAGAGTTAAATGTAATCCCCAACAATCAGCACAATTACAGGCTATTGATGGATGGATAGAAAGAGTTAGACCAAGTTCTACCCTTACAGATAGTCTCAACCAAGCAACACCTTTACAACAAGTAGCACTGTATGCAAAAAATGGTATTTGGCACAATGCTTTGACAACTTTAGCAGAACTTCGTCTTGCTAAACCAAAAGATTCTCCTTTGTTGACAGACTGGACAAGTTTACTGAAGTCGGAACAACTGGATAGTTTAGCTAACTACCCCCTTGTCAACTGTTGTCAAGCTAATTGAGTCGAATGACACTAAATTTAAGAAAACCTAGAAAAGCTCTAATCTATGCTCAATGAACATTACAGCCATTCATCCCATTAAGCAGTCCAGGGGTAGCTGCTATCCACCAAACAGTGAACAAAACTAGATAAGTAGTTCAAACACTGGACAGATAGCCAGCCTAAGCAAAAAGCTACGTTTTGATGGTCATGACACCTACAGATGCTTTCCAGTTTGTAGCTCTGTCGTTAGAGATTAAACAGATGTATTTGGTTAAGTCAGTGTCTCTAGCTCAACAAGCCATCAAAACATTGGCGAGGAAAACATTACCCCAGAGATGGGAGGACAAAATGTCTAATTTCGTATTCATTCTAGATACCAACAAACAGCCACTCGATCCAGTGCCACCCGGACAGGCAAGGCGATTACTTAAACAAGGAAAAGCCGCAGTGTTTCGTCGTTACCCATTCACAATCATTTTGAAATATGCGGTTCCCGACCCCAAAACACAATCGCACCAATTAAAGATTGACCCAGGTTCTAAAACTAGCGGATTAGCAATTGTGCAAGGAAATAAAGTTATTTGGGGTGCTGAGTTGATCCATAGGGGACAGCAAATCAAGAATGACCTAGAATCGCGTCGTGCTATTCGTCGCAATCGGCGCAATCGTAAAACCAGATATCGTAAGCCAAGATTTTTAAACCGCACTCGCCAACTAAGATGGTTGCCTCCTAGCCTGAAATCTAGAGTAGAAAACATATTGACTTGGGTTAATCGCATCCGTCGGTATGCTCCAATCACAGGCATATCTCAAGAGTTGGTGAAATTTGACACCCAAGCAATGCAAAATCCGGAAATATCTGGGGAAGAATATCAGCAAGGGGAACTAGCAGGATACGAAGTCCGTGAGTATTTGCTTGAAAAATGGGGTAGAAAGTGCGCTTATTGCGGCACTGAAAACGTGCCTTTTGAGGTAGAACACATTCATCCCAAATCAAAAGGTGGATCTAATCGTATCTCTAATCTGACTCTGGCTTGCCGTCCATGCAACCAAGCTAAAGGGGATAGGAATATTAAGGACTTCCTAGTTCAAAAACCAGATGTGTTAAACCGTTCACCTTGGATTTACAGCAATGGCTAACCAGCTAGGTTTACGTCTTCCCCGAACTCTGCCGAGTACATACTTTATACCCAAAGGGTGGCCTCTTAGTCAGTCGGGTGGGTCAACGACCATGAATATCTTCCCATATATTCGT
>JAAUYH010077115.1_pt1 | contig 10911 bp, 4 predicted proteins | sample 7278061 | NCBI WGS metagenome assembly JAAUYH01 (sample SAMN14350203, study PRJNA611818) | marine sediment metagenome | isolation source: surface marine sediment (0.6m) | place: French Polynesia: Moorea | collected 2018-08 | reverse complement strand
GGTCGACGGCCAGCTCGAAGATACCGAGCGCGCCACTCGGGCCTGGCAGCAGCTCATCGAACTCGAACCGGGTAATCGCAAAGCCCTCACTGCGCTGGCCCGGCTTCACGAACGCTCGGGTCGATGGCGTGAACTGGCTGCGGTGTTGGCGGCACAGATTCCCCTGGTTGTAGCCGATGCCGCATCGGCCTTTGTCCGGCCTACGAGTGAGGGACACGAGATAGAAGCGCCTCTAGCCGAGTCTTCGGATTCCGGGGCTGTGCGCGCCAGGGCCAGTCAGGCCGAGACATCCACCTCCCACCCCCACGCGCCCGCATCACAGGACGGCGCATCGGCCGAGCTGTCCACCGGTACCGCGAGGTCCGCATCGGCTTCGGCAGCGGACTTGGCCCTCAAGCGCTCGCTGATCCTCGAAGAGCGACTCGGCGCCCCCAACGAAGCCATTCAGGCCCTAGAGGAGCTGCTCGACGACCTCGAACCAGGACATCTCGAAGCCCATCGCCGCCTGCGCCATCTATATGAATTGCGCGGCGACTTTGAGTCGGCCGTGCGCATTGCCGAGCGCGAAATTTACCTCACCGATAGCGTCGACGCCAAGATCGCCCGCGGCCTCGAGATCGGCCGCATCTGCAACGAGCGCTTGCATGCCCCCTACCGCGCCCTTCAGGCTTACGATCGGGTACTCAATCTCGATGGCGATCACATTGACGCCCTGCAGGCCGCGGCTGAATTATATGCGCGGGTGGAAGACTGGCGTCGCCACATCGCCCTTCTCGAACGGCTCATCGCATTGGCCGGCACCGCCCTTGAGCAGCGCGACCTCATGTCCCGCATCGCCCAGGTGCAGGCCGAGCGCCTGCGCGACCCAAACGGCGCCTTTTCATGGTTGCGCCGGGCCCACGAGCACTTGCCCGGCACCGACTCCATGGCAGAGCTGCGTCGCCTGGCCGAGACCTACGAGCTCTGGGAGCCGCTGGCCGAAGTCTATGAGGCCGAACGCGAGCGCCTCACCGGAGAGGACGGACAGCCGGTCAATGCGCGCAACTATCTCGCCATCTGCCGCGAGCTGGCCCAGGTTGCCGAACGGCGCCTAAGTGCTCCAGTGCGCGCCATCAACGTACTTCTCGATGCCATTATGGTACGGCCGCGAGCCGACGAGTTATTGGCCGAGACCGAGCGCATCGCCACCGAGCACGATCAGCGCCCGCTGTGGCAACTGCTGCTCGAATGCCTGGGTGCCGCCATCGAGCCCTCGCCGCGCTCGCGCCGGGTGTCACTGCACATGCGCCGGGCCCGCATCTACGAGGCCCATCTAGACGACGCCGAGGCCGCGGCCGAAGAATTGCTCAAAGCCTTTGCCTGGAGTCCCAATCGGGAAGATATCCGCAGTGCGCTCTACGAACTCGCCGAGCGCAAGGGCACGTGGAATGACGTCATCGCCGTGGAGACCGCGCTGCTTGAGCGTACCGGGCAAACCGATGGCCGTCTGCACATCTTGCGCCGCAAGGCCGCCATCATTGAGGACAAGCTCGACCGCCCCGTGCGCGCATTTCGCATCCATTTGCGCTCGTTTCTCATGCGGCCAGAAGACGGCGATACCGTGGCCCATCTATGGCGCCTCGGCCGCCTCATCGGCCATCCCTATCGCGACTCCGATAAGACACCGCGCTCGGAGCCGCCCGCGGCGTATGTACATCCGCCAGAGCCGACGCGCCGGCCCCAGATGCCCTATACGCAAGAGACCCCCATGCCCAATGCCGGCGGCGCACAGGACCGCGCTGCCGGTGCGGATGGACGGTACTCGACCGGTTCCGCCACCGATGGCCGCGGACAAAAACCGCGTTCGGGCGACGAGTTCGACATCGACATCGATAGCGAACTGCCGGCACACGACCCGACCCAGGAACTCAACCTGAGCGATTTGCGCGAACTCATGAGCGCCGACCCGTCGCTCGACGACGAATTCTCTCGGGCGAGCACTGACGGCGATGAACCCAGCGTCGATCCCACCATGCAACTCTCCATCGACGAGCTCGACTTCAGCGAGGAACGCGGTGGATCGCGCAAGCGGCGCCGCAGAGCGGAAACCCAAACCGATCCGACGATCGAGTTGCGCACTGAAGATCTCATTGTCGCCCTGCGCGAAGACACTGGGCGCCACAAGCACCCCGGGCAACAACAGAACAGCGGCCAACGCAGCCCCAAAACTAGTAAGAAGACCGGAAGCAAACCGCCTCCGCCTCCTCAACCTCCGCCATTTCTGCCCGGCGTCAGCAGCCGAAAGCCACCGCCGCCCCCACAAAAGAAGGCCAACGCGCCCAAGCCGCCGCCCAGACCGCAGCCGGCCGCGGCCCAAGCCCCTATGGCGCCTATTCCCAAAATGCCGGTGCGCGGCTACAACTCGCCTTGGGAAGAGTTCGCCACTGCCTACGATCTCCTGCCGGCCTCCGACCCCGCGCTCAAGATGCGCTGGCTATTCCGCGCAGCCGAAGTATGGGAAACCGGGGCCGAAGACGTCAGCCGCGCCTTCAACACCCTGGCCCGCGCCTTGGAGATCGACGTCGAAGCCACCGAGCCGCGCGCCCGCCTGCAGCGTCTGGCTGCCGCGCACGATGCCTGGGACCGACTCGCCGACCTCTACGAGGCCGCCGCCGAAGAGGCCCGCACTGGCGAAGCCGCAGCGGGTCTAATCATGGAAGTGGCCGACATTCGCGCCCGCCAACAGCGTCCGCGCGAGACCGAGGCCATGTATCGCCGGGTCCTCGGCATGCGGCCCAACGACCCCGTGGCTCGCGAGCGCCTGGAATCGCTGTATCGCAGCGAGAATCGCTGGGTCGATTTGGCAGCATCTCTTGAGGAGCGCACCGACCATCGCCTCGGCGGCTCGGCTCCAGAGCAAGAGCGCCCCACCCTCTTGCGCGAACTCGCCGACATATACCGGCGCCGTCTCAACCGTCCCCACGACGCCATCGACGCCCTTTTGCGCCTGCGCGACATCATGCCCGAAGAAGTCAGCGTGCTGCGCGAGCTGGCCGACCTCTACAGCCAAGTGGGCCGCTGGAGCAAGGTCATCGAGATGCTGGCGCGACTGGGCGAGATCGCCGAGGGCACGCCGCCGGCTCGCGACGCCCTGCGCCGGATCGCGCAGATCTACCGCAACGAACTTGAGCTCCCCGATCGCGCCATCGACGCCTACAGCCAATTGGTCTCGCAATGGCCCGACGATACTGACGCATACGCCGCCCTCGACCAATTATTGGAAGCCCTGGGCCGGTGGAAAGATCTGGCCGATATTCTGCGCCGCCGCATCGGACTCACCCGCGCCCCCGAAGAGCGGGCCCAACTCCTGCGCCGCCGGGCGGCCGTGCTCATGGACCGCCTCGGTGCGCCCGAAGAAGCCGCAGCCGCCCTGCGCCATGCCCGCACAATCGCTGCGCAATCGTCTGACCTCGAAGACGAGTTGGTCCGGGCCCTCATCGCCTCGGGTCGGGCTCGCGAGGCCGCATCAGTGCTCGAAGCCCGCATTCAGAGCGGCGTGCCCGCGCGCATTCCCACCGCGGACGGCAGCGGCGAAGCGCCGAGCGGCGAGGGCGATTTGGCCGCACTCATGATTCGCCTCGCCGACCTGCAAGCGGAAAAGCTCGCCGATGTGCAGGCGGCCAAAATCACCCTGCAGCGGGCCCTAGCGCTGGTCCCCGACCATCCCACCGCCCTGGCGGCCTTGGCCCGCATGATCGAAAGCGAGCAGGATCCGCGCGCCTATGCCGATGCCCGCCTGCGCGAAGCCGAAGCCCTCGAAGATCAGGACGCCAAAGTCGAAGCGCTCATGGATGCCGGCCTGGCCCTGCGCGACCGCGTCGGCGATATTGACGGCGCCCGGCAGGCATTTGAGGCCATCTTGCACGAGCGTCCCTATCATCCCGACGCCACTTGGGCCCTCGCCGGTCTGGTGGAACACGGCGGCGACCCCGATCACGCCGCACAAGTACTGCAGGCACGCCTGCAAAACGAATCCCTCGACCCCTCTGAGGCCGCTCGCATTCTCACCCAACTGGCCGCCCTCGCCCGTCTCGCCGGGGTCGAAGCCGTGGCCGAACAGCGCCTCATCGAAGCCCTGAGAGCGGCGCCCAGCCATCTGCCCGCCATCATCGCCCTGGCCGACCTCTTTGGCGAGGCCGAACGCTACCAAGACCTCGAGAGTTTTTTGCGCCGGGTACTGCCCGAACTCGAACATCCCCCAGCAGCCACGTTGGCCGAGCTCAACCGCCGCCTGGCGCTGGCCTGCGAGCACTTGGGCCGCGACGACGAGGCCTATCAAATCCTCCTCGATGCCGACAAACTCCACCGCGGCCATCTCCTGGTCAAATTGGCCCTCGGTCTCAACCGTTTCCGAGCCCAGCGCTGGCGCGAGGCGGCCCTGCACCTGGGCTCGCTGGCCATGCATGTAGACGCGGCCCATTATCCCGCCGAAGTGGCCGAGGGCCTGTACTACGCGGCCCAGGCCGAAATCCGTTCGCTGCGCCCCGAAAAAGCCCGCCCGCTGTACGAGCGCGCCATCGACCTCAAGCCCAATTACACCCCCGTGCTCCACGCCTTGGCCGAGCTCGCCACGGAGCAGGGCGAACACAAGCGCGCTGCCGAACTCCTCGACCAGCAGGCCAACGCCACCGAAGATCCGCTTGAGCGCATGCGTCTCTTCGAGGCCCTGGGCGATATGGCCGTCGAGACCCTGCGCGACGACACCAGGGCTCTCGGCTGTTACCAGGCCGCCGTCGAGGCCGCGGCCCCCTTGGAGGCCAAACATCTGCCGCTGCTAGAAAAGCTGCTGCAGAGGCAAGAGCTGGCTGGCGATCATCGCGGCGCCGCCCGCACGGCCGAGCTCATGGCTTCGTTTGGCACTGATTTGGCGGCCCGGGCCTCACGCTACACCGCAGCGGCCGAGAACTATCTCGCCGTGGGAGAAGACGAGCGCGCTCGTCAAGCCGCCAGCCGCGCAGTGGAAGCGGATCCTCACGACCTCACCGCGGTCACCGTGCTGTCGGAGCTACTTCTCAAAGCCAAGGCCTACGAGGAAGTCACCGCCGTTCTCGGCCGGGCCCTCAGTCGGCAAGAGAGCGACGACGAATTCACCGCTCCGCGGAAATCCCTGCTGTGGAATTGGCTGGCGCAAGCGCGCAAAGCCCGCGGCGACCTCAAGGGCGCCATCACCGCGTGGGAGCGCGCGGTGGCCATTGCCGGCAACTCTGACGGCGCGATGAGTTCGCGCCGCGAACTCATTGAGGCGTGGAAGAACGACGCCGACAAACGGGCCAAAGTCCTCGAATACCGTCGCATTCTCGCAGTAGATACTCTTGAGCTCAACGACGTGGTCACCTATGCCCGCGCCCTATGCCGGGCCAAGCACGACGATGGCGGTCGGGCGATGCTCGAACTGGCATATGTCATGGGCCACGAGCTCAACCATTTGGATCAATCGTTTTTGCAGCGCCGCCCAGTGCACGACTTCGCCGACGATGAATCCTATCGCGGCGTACTCGACCCGGCGCTGCGCGACGAGGTCATCCTCGACCGCAGCGAGAGCGGCGCCGGCGGCCCCTATGACGACGGCGACCCCTATGGCGAAGGCAACGGCGGCGACGACACCATGACCCAGATGCTCAACATCGTTTGGGAAGCCGCCGCTCTCTTATGGCCCGACCCCGACGAGGCATTGGAACAGTGCGGCGTAGCCCCGGCGATTCGGGTGGCCCCGCCCTCAGAGCTCCCGGCCGTCAATATGTTCTCGCGCATCGCCCACGCACTAGACGCGCCGGCATCGCTGCTCTACACCACGCCCAATCCCGAGGCCGCCGATGTACAAGTGGTCTGTGCCGCCACGCCGATTGTGGTCATTGGCCCACGCCTTCTAGGGCTGCAGGGCGAGGCCCCCGACCCAATCGCCCTACGCTTTCTCTTGGGACGGGCCGCCGAGCTCATCCGCCCGGCCAACATCATTGCCGCGGGCCTTCCCGAGACCGATTTCTACTATCTTCTCGATTCTCTGATGCGCCAATTTGGCCCCCCGACGCTGCACGATCTATTCCGCAGTGAATTCCCCGATCCCGAGGCCATGCAGGCCTACGACCAAGCCCTCCTCGAAGCCCTGCCGGTGAAGCATCGCGAACAGCTGCCGGCGCTTCTGCGCCACGCGACGGCCCGTGATATAGATCCCGAACGCTTCTTCAGCGCTCTTGACCGCGCCGCCGATCGCGCCGGCATGCTGGTCTGCGGCGACATTGCCACGGCAGTCGCCAATGCCGGGGCACTTGACGAACGCGGTCAACGCGCCACTCGCCACCTCATTATGACCGCGCTCAGCACCGGTTATCTCGCGGCCCGCGACAGTCTCGGCGTCGGCGTGCGCGAGCAATAGAGTAACTGCGATAGTGGATCATATGAATTTCGCCTCATGATACAGCAGTATTTTTTTATCAGGCATACATTCATATAATCATTTCTCCGCGACACTCGGATATGGCCCACTTCCAAGGCCGCCGCCCAAAAGCCAACCTGCCACAGCTCCGCGGCGCCTTCGTCTCGCCACGCAACATTGCCGCGCTCATACCAGGACTACGATTTTCGTCACACCGATGAACATCGCCATCGATAAACATCGCTATCGATAAAAAATCGCCATGGGTGTAAGTGAGCGCCCCTGGAGGCGTTTCCCCCCTACACAACCCAATCCCCCTGGGCCGAGCGCCCATGCCCGAGGAGTCTCGCCATGTATCGATTTCCCGCGGCCAAATCGGCCGTTACGCTCTCCGTGCGCCCACTTTCGTCTCATTTGTATTGTCGTTTGTTGCCGCATTGCGCGCTCGCTCTATGTGCTGCATTGATATGGACATCACTCCCCGGCTGCGGTGCCCCATCGCGCTACGCCAGCAAAGCAGTCGCGGCCCCTGCGGTGGCGGAAAGCGCGGCACCGGCGCCACTCGAACGCTCGCTGTTTGCCCGTGATCCACGGGGATTTCTCGACGAGGACGCACTCCAGCGTATTTTGCAGAGCCCGCTCGAACTCGCGCTGCCGGCCCGCGTGGGCGTGGTGCCAGTGGTGCAATCGACGGATTGGCGCGGTCCCAATCCATCATATGACATGGCCCCTGCCGCCATCGCCCAGTTTGCCGACGGCCTGCGCGGCGGCAATCCGTTCACCATGGTCACTGAAATGCTGCCCGTTCCCTCGGGCTCACTCGGCATGGAGTCGCTGCGCGAGTTGGCCGGGCGCTACAAGCTGCGCTACATGGTGCTGTACCGCGAAAACGTCACCCGCGACGTCCGCGTCAACCCATGGGCCACCGGCTATATCACCCTGCTCGGCGCGCTCTTTCTCCCCGGCGATACCCTGCGCGTCCACGGCTACGTCGAAGCCAGTCTCTTTGACGTCAAGACCGGCCTTTTGCTCTTCACTGTGCGCCGTCGCGTCCGCGCATCGGAGCAGCGAAATGTCTGGCATACCCGCGACAAGCTCGACGCGTTGCAACAAAAAGTTGCCCTCACCGTTGCCAACGAGCTCGCTGGTGACTTGCGCGGCCACCTGCATCGCTATGCGCGCGCGGTCGAACTCGAAAACCAACGCCACGCTGCCGGAGCAGAGGGCGAAACCACTGCCTTACATTCGAGTCCTCCATCTCGAGCAACCAACGCCCGCCCATAATCGAAGTTACTTTGCCGGTTGCTTTAAACGGTTGCCCGGTTGCCAGCGCCCTCGCTTATGCCGATACTCGGTCCTCTGCCAGGGAGCAAAGGCATGAGCACTGAAGCGGGCGACAAGCCACAAACACAAGCACCACAACCGAATGCGCAAGGGCGATCGGACATCGCTCCCCAGCCAGAGGGACGCGCATCCGCCGAGACGGCCCCAACCGGCCAATCTCAACCAACAACCGATGCGGCGCCGAGCAAACCAGAGGCGTCGGCGCAGTCATCATCGGCCTCACCAAACCAAGCCGCAGACGCAGATACAAACCGGGGAAAAACCGGTGACGACAGCGGCCATGAGGCCGGCGCCGGCCATGAGGCCGGTGGCGAAGAGGGAGGCCGACGACGGCGGCGCGGCCGGCGCCGTCCCTCACGCCGACGACGGCCACGGGACCAGGAGACCAAAGGTGAGCATCGCGGCGACCGCGGCGAAGGCGATGACGACGCCGCAGCCAAAGGCGATAGTCGGCGCGGGGCCAGACCAAGACGGGCTGCGGCAGATGGCGCATCGGCAACGGATGGTAATGAAGCAGCCGGCAGGGGTGGCGGCAGGGGCGAATCTCGCGGCGGCCGGACCAGGCAACGACGCCGGCGCCGAGGCCGAGGCGGCCCCCCCCGTATGGGGCCAGCAGGTGAAGGAGCTCCCGCCAATGCCGACAACGTTATTGAGCAGATATCCGATCCACATACGCTTGTGGAGATGGGTGAAGATGCTCGCCGCAAGCGTTGGCTGCAGCAGGCGGTGCGCTGTTTTGAGCGCGCGCTCGAATTCGAAGAGCACCTCGTAGATGCGCTATCGGGCCTCGGATTTATCTATCTGGGCCTCAACGAATACGACAAAGCACTCGCACACTTTGATCGCGCACTGCATGCGGTCGATACCGCCGAGCCAGTGGCGCCAGCGGCGGCAACAGAAGCAGAGGCAGCTGGCAGCGAGGACGAGGCCGCGGGGACGGACGCCACGACCGGAGTTGCGCCCGAGGAAACCGCCGCCGCGGAGGCGAATGCGACGGAGCCACAGGAGGCAAAGGTAGACGAGGCGAAGCCGGAGGAAGCCGAGGAAGGCGAGGCCAAGGAAGACGAGTCGAAGGAAGACGAGTCAAAAGAACTGGCGGCGGCCGATGCCACTGAGACATCGACGACGCCCAGGTCTTCCCGAGGCAAAATCCTCTACGGCACCGCCATTGCCCTCATCGGCCTTGACCGTCATGAGGACGCACTTGAGCGAGCCCATGAGCTCCGTGACAGCGAAGACGGTGACAATCAGACCAACGGTCACTATCTCAAAGGACAAATTCTCTACGAACAGGGAGATTTTGCCGCCGCCGTTGCCGAGTTTGAGACGACGGAGAATTACTATCGCGAACGCGGGCGCCGTGGACGACGAATGCAGGATGTGCAATTCCGCCTATCCGCGGCACTGCGGGCTACGGGGCAGACTGAGCAAGCGCTCGATGCCCTGCGCCGTATCCTCAAAGCCTACTGGCGCCGCAACGTCGCCGACCGCGCCGGCCGCCTCTGCCTCGAACTCGGACATCTGCAAGAAGCCGAAGAGGTGTTTACCAACATGATTGCCAAAGATTCCCGCGATCTGCGGGCGCTGGTCGGGTTGGGGCAAGTGCATTTGCGCAAGCTGGAGTACCAGGCCGCGCGCTCGGCTTTTGAGCGCGCCCTTCATGTAGACCGCTACCATATCCCTGCATTGGACGGCATGGTAGAGGCATGCAAGAGTTACGGCGATCTGGGCCGGGCAGGTCAAATGATCGACCGTTTGCGCGAGCTCGAACGGCTCCCCGGGGCATAAGGGCTCGCGGCTTCGGCCGCCTGCGGCCGCATCGGGGGCATTGGGTTGGACCCCTGTCGCAACTTTGCCGATCTACGTTATATCGATTTCTCTACCGGGCCATAACCAATGATGCGCCCACAGTCGAATGCGCAGATGGTATCGACGTATGGCTTTGCCCCGCGTGCATCTAACGCCCAAAGCTGACCCAAGCTGCCCAAGCTGCCCAAGCTGAGTGATGTCTCGTAGAGCTCGCCCCACTGGCGGCGCTCTCCGTCTTCGGTCTGGTACCGGTCTGCCCCCAGGGCAAGCCGCATACATTCACCATTACGATTCGCGTCGTGAACCGCCGTGCTGTGCATGTCTAGAAGGCACGAGCTGTCGAATCCTCACCGCCTTGGGTACGGGCGCCTTCCGCCTCGACTGATGAATGCCAAACCAAAGCTCACCTTGCGGAATATCGATGTGGGTACGTTTATGAGGCGCGCCTATGTGGCGCCTAGCGGCAACCTAAGGTCATAGAACCAGGTGCAACATTTGCCTACAATGCCCCCTCTTATTACACATTAACCCACCATTCATAAACCCTTCCCCATTGGTACATCCAATGGACATAGAACAAAACAATCATGACGACCCATCCCAACAAGAATTCATATCTGCCGACGGCATTGATACTGGCGTTTTCGATATCGTACGCGGCGAGTGAGTCGTATGGCGATCCGCTGGCATATGCCGACACGGGCGGCGACGACGCATTTATCATCAACAAGGCCAACATCGCGCAATCTGCGCCGGGGAATCCGGCAGATTTCGCCTGCGACACCCTAGACACTGGGATCTACTGGTTCGGCCCGGGAAACGTGGCGCAGAAACATATCCCCGGCATCGACAACGCATTTTTTGACCCCGATAGCCCCACCGTGATCTTTGCCCATGGTTGGCAAAATGGCGTCACGTCGAGGGGCTTCCGCGAAACCTATAATTACTTGGCCAACGACCCCCGCAACGGTGTCGACGTCAATACAGCTGACGCATGGATCGACGCCGGTTGGAATATCGGCATCTTCTACTGGAGCCAACTGGCCGACGAGGGTGAAGTCAAAGACGCTGAGGCCAAGATTTGGACCACCGAGGGTCGCCGTGGCATGCGATGGCGGCAGTGTGATGGCTCGCCGACAACGGCCCAAGCCCCACAAGTCGCCGTAGGCGAGATTTTCTATCAGGCATACTTAGAGGCAATGGCCGAATATCGCGGCCCCAACATTCGACTCGTCGGACATTCTTTGGGCAACCAAGTCGTCACCCGGCTGGCGCATCTCATCTTGCAGGACATCGTCCAAGGGAACAGGGATCCCGCTCTGCTGCCCCAACGCATTGCGCTTCTC
>JAAUYH010242192.1_pt1 | contig 10913 bp, 12 predicted proteins | sample 7278061 | NCBI WGS metagenome assembly JAAUYH01 (sample SAMN14350203, study PRJNA611818) | marine sediment metagenome | isolation source: surface marine sediment (0.6m) | place: French Polynesia: Moorea | collected 2018-08 | reverse complement strand
TGATGTCTCGGTCACCGCGGAAAGCGGCGGGGTGTATTTCATCGATCAATTCGCCCAAGATTTCTGCGCCGCAGCACGTTGACATCGCCAGATAATTACGCCACCAACGCATTCAACGAAATAATGTTACCGCATGAGGTCCAGATGACCGATACGCCCAAAGACCGCCCCTGGCTTTTCCGCACCTATGCTGGGCATTCCACGGCCAAGGCCTCCAACTTGCTCTACCGCGGCAACCTCGCCAAGGGCCAAACCGGCCTCTCCGTCGCCTTCGACCTGCCCACGCAGACCGGCTACGACTCCGACCACGAGCTTGCGAAAGGCGAAGTCGGCAAGGTCGGCGTCCCCGTCGCGCATCTTGCACATCTCGGTGACGAAGCGGATGCCGGCGTTCACGAAGAAGCTGATGCGGCCGACCATTTCAGGGAAGTCTTGCGGGTCGACCTTGGTTTGCAGGTCGTCGAGCACGGCGGTGGCGGTGGCGAGCGCGAAGGCGAGCTCCTGTTCGGGGGTCGCGCCGGCCTCTTGCAGGTGGTAGCTGCAGACGTTCATTGGGTTCCACTTGGGCAGGTGTTCCCTTGTGTAGGCGGCGACGTCGGTGATCATGCGCAAGCTGGGCTTGGGCGGGCAGATATAGGTGCCGCGCGAGAGGTATTCCTTGATGATGTCGTTCTGCACGGTGCCCTGCAGGGCGGAGATGTCGGCGCCCTGTTCCTCGGCCACCGCGATGTAGAGCGCGAGCAGCCAGGGGGCGGTCGCGTTGATTGTCATCGAGGTGTTCATCTGGTCGAGGGGGATGTTTTCGAAGAGCGTGCGCATGTCGCCCAGATGGGCGACGGGGACGCCGACCTTGCCGACCTCACCTTTCGCCAGCTCGTGGTCGCTGTCGTAGCCGGTCTGCGTGGGCAAGTCGAAGGCGACGGAGAGACCGGTTTGGCCCTTGGCGAGGTTGCCGCGGTAGAGTGCGTTGGAGGCTTTCGCGGTGGAGTGGCCGGCGTAGGTGCGGAAGAGCCAGGGGCGGTCTTTTTGCGTGTCGGTCATCGTGGGCCTCAGCGAGTCACAATCGGTAATTTTCTTTCGTCTGAGCGTTGATAGGGGAAAGATTGTGGCGGTGTCAATGTGCTGCGGTGCAGAAAGTCCGAAGCAATTGTACCGCGCGTGTCGCGACTCAAGAATCTACCAGAAGGTGAGCTATATTCGGATTTGTCAATGCCGCTGATCATGGAACTCATTGGAATAAATAGATAAATTTCACCAAAGCGTTTCAGATAGAGGAGGAGAAGATGAAACGTAGAGCAGTGACGCGCCTGTTGGTTGCCGGGGCGATGGCGTTGCCTATCGCCGCTGGTCCGGTCCAAGCCGCGATGAGCGACGACGAGGCCGCGATCCTGGCGATCTGGGAAACCTACAGCGCCGCACGGGTGAACGCGGACTTCGACTCATGGTTTTCGTTGTGGGACGAAGGCGGCATCAAGATGTCGCAAGGCAAGGCTGCGGTGGGCTACGACATGTTTCCGACCAAGGTCGCGCCGAAGTTCAAGCCTGGCAGCGTCGCGACGATGCAGATCGACGCGGATGAAATCGTCGTGACCGGCGATTGGGCCTATTGCCGCGGGACCTACACATCGGACCGCCTGGTCGGCGGCGAGATGGTGCATCTCGTCGGCGATTTCCTGACGATCCTGAAGCGCCAGCCTGACGGCGGGTGGAAGATCTTCCGGGATATGGCGACCTCGATCTCGCAATAACGCCGTTCGCGGCGCGTTCGACAACCTGACCAAGGCGGCCCGGAGTCCTGGGCCGCCGATTTGCCATTGGCCGGCCTGTGGAAAGCGAACAGTGTACCTAGGTCGAAGGGGCAGTCCAGATCATCGTGGTGGCCGTGCGGAACCCGAAAAGCAGGCGTAGAGGGCCGAGGTGCTCCACGCGGCCGGGCACGAAGCCTTGGCGTTCATAGAGCGCGCGGGCGCGGGGGTTGCTGTCGATGACATCCAGGCGGACATGGGACAGGCCGCGGGCCTGCGCCTCGGCCTTGATGGCGTCGAGCAGGGCGGTGCCGATGCCCAGGCCGCGTGCGTGTTCGGCGACGAAGATACCATCCATCAACAGAGTGTCGGGCGCCAGGACGCGTTCGAGCAACGCGAGCAGTGGGGCGCGCCACAAGGCGCCGACGACGCCGTAGGCACGGGCGAGGTCGCGGAAACCACCGCCGGCGAAGGCGCCGTCGGTTGTCTTGTAGCCGGCAAGACCAAGCAGGGTGCCGTCAGGGGCGGTGGCGCTGACGGCGAAGGCCGGGTCGAGCGCGCCGGTGAAGAACGCCAGCGCCTTCGGCTCGGGGCGCAGCACACGGCCGAGCTTTCCCTGAAAGGCCTGCCAGAACAGGCGGGCGGCCTCGGCCCGGTGACCGTCGGAAAACCCCTGGGCGATCGTGAACTCCATGGCGGCAAGATGGGGGTCGGCGCGCGCAGTGCAAGTGCCGCGTTGCGGCATGACGGGATTTACCGAGCCGGGGTTTCCTGCGACGGTCGGCCCTATGTTTCGCGTCGTGGAAGTGCCGCTTTGGCTTCTCATCCTGATCCTGCTTTTCGCGGCGGTGACCTTCGCGTCGCATTTCCTCTTTCCGTCGGTGCGCTGGTTCTTCCGGCGGCGGATGGAGAAGGTGGTGGCGAAGCTCAACGAAAAGCTGGCGCGGCCGATCGAGCCGTTCAAGCTCGCGCGCCGGCACGACATGATCCAGCGGCTGATCTACGACCCCAAGGTCGCCGAGGCGATCTCGGAACATGCGCGGCTGGAGGGCATCCCGGAGAATGTCGCCTTCGCGGAGGCCAAGGGCTATGCGCGCGAGATCGTGCCGGCGTTTTCGGCGAGCGCCTATTTCGGGCCGGCGCTGCGGTTCGCGCGCTGGCTGAGCAAGTCGCTCTACAAGGTGCATCTCGACGACAGCAATGAGCACGCCCTGCGTGCGATCGACAGCGATGCGGCGGTGGTCTTCATCATGAATCACCGCTCGAACATGGATTACCTGCTGGTGACCTATCTCGTGGCCGACCGTTCGGCGATGTCCTACGCGGTGGGGGAATGGGCAAGGGTCTGGCCGTTGAGCCGCCTCATACGGGCGATGGGGGCGTTCTTTATCCGCCGGCGGTCGCGCAACACGCTCTATCGCCGGGTGCTGGCGCGCTATGTGCAATTGGCGACCGCGGGCGGGGTGGCGCAGGCGATCTTTCCGGAAGGGGGCCTCAGCCTCGACGGGGCGGTGGGGCCGCCGAAGCTGGGACTTCTGAGCTATATCCTGGCGGATTTCGAGCCCGAGGGCGGGCGCGACGTGGTCTTTGTTCCCGTAGCGCTGAACTATGACCGGGTGCTCGAGGATCGGGTGCTGACCGAGGCGGCGAAGAACGGCGACCGGAGGTTCCGCGCCTCGGTCCCGGTCGCGATCGGGTTCGCCTTTCGCTACGTCTGGCGGCGGATCCGGGGTACCGCGGTGCGGTTCGGCCATGCGGCGGTGAGTTTCGGCGAGCCGTTGAGTTTGCGCGATTTCGTCCAGAGCCACCGCGGGGAGGCGATCGAGGGCGTGGGCGAGGCGCTGCGCGCGCGGATCAACGAGGTGATCCCGGTGCTGCCGGTGCCGCTGATTTCCTGGCTGATCGGGCGGACGGACGGGCCGGTGACCCGTGACCGGCTGGCCGAGGCCGCGGCGCCGCACCTCGCGCATCTTGTGCATCCGACGCCGGGGCTGACGGTGGAAGCCGTGGTCGAGGACGGTCTGGCGAACCTCACCACGCGGCGGATCCTGACCGAGGGCGCCGAGGGGTTCGTGCCGAACCCCGAGAACCGCGTGCTTCTGGAGTATTACGCGCGCTCGGTGGCGCATCTTCTGGATGCGGATGCAGCATGATTGCGTGGAACAGCGGATCGTGTGAGACATAAAATTACAAAATCGTCCGATTTCCGATTGCATAGTTGCGTGGCGCGCCGTATTCCGGGGTGAAACCCGCGGCTGATTCTGCGTCGCGGCAATGCAGATGTAGCAAGGAGACGGTCATGGCCCTGGACGACAGCCCGGCGATCGCGGTTTACGACGCGCCCGAGAAGGACCTCTATGAAGTGGGCGAAATGCCCCCAATGGGCTACGTGCCGAAACAGATGCATGCCTGGGCGATCCGGCGCGAACGCCAGGGTGAACCGGATCAGGCGATGCTGCAGGAAGTGGTCGACGTGCCGAAGCCCGACAGCCACGAGGTGCTGGTGCTGGTGATGGCCGCGGGCGTGAATTACAACGGGATCTGGGCCGGTTTGGGCATTCCGATCAGCATGTTCGACGTGCACGGCGCGGATTACCACATCGCCGGGTCGGACGCCGCGGGCATCGTCTGGGCGGTGGGATCCAAGGTGAAGACCTGGAAGGTGGGCGACGAGGTCGTGATCCACTGCAACCAGGACGACGGCGACGACGAGGAATGCAACGGCGGCGACCCGATGTTCTCGCCCAGCCAGCGGATCTGGGGCTACGAGACGCCGGACGGGTCGTTCGCGCAGTTCACCTGCGTGCAGGCGCAGCAATTGATGCCGCGCCCGAAGCATCTGACCTGGGAAGAGTCGGCCTGTTACACGCTGACCCTGGCCACGGCCTACCGGATGCTCTTTGGCCACCATCCGCACGAGCTGAAGCCCGGGCAGAACGTGCTGGTCTGGGGCGCGTCGGGCGGGCTGGGGTCCTATGCGATCCAGCTGATCAACACGGCGGGCGCGAACGCCATCGCGGTGATCTCGGACGAGGACAAGCGGCAGTTCGTGATGGACCTGGGCGCCAAGGGCGTCATCAACCGCAAGGATTTCAACTGCTGGGGCCAGCTGCCCACGGTGAACACCGACGAGTACAAGGCCTGGTTCGCCGAGGTGCGCAAGTTCGGCAAGGCGATCTGGGAGATCACCGGCAAGGGCGTGAATGTCGACATGGTGTTCGAGCATCCCGGCGAGTCGACCTTCCCCGTGTCGACCTTCGTGGTGAAGAAGGGCGGCATGGTGGTGATCTGCGCGGGCACCACGGGGTATAACCTGACGATGGACGCGCGCTATGTCTGGATGCATCAAAAGCGCATTCAGGGCAGCCATTTCGCGCATCTGAAACAGGCGGCGGCGGCCAACCGGCTGATGGTCGAACGCCGGCTCGATCCCTGCATGTCCGAGGTTTTCCCCTGGGACGAGATCCCGGCGGCACACGTGAAGATGCGCCGCAACGAGCACAAACCCGGCAACATGTCGGTGCTGGTGCAGGCGCCGAAAACCGGGCTGCGCACCCTCGAGGACGCGCTGGACGCCAGTCAATTCCGCTGATCCCTGCCAAAAAAGGTGCTTCAACTGCCCGCGATTCGCATCACGCCGATCGCGGGCTTTTTCGTTAGGATTTTAGCCATCGGCGCGATTTCAAAGGCTTGTTAACCCTGACCTCCCCATTTCTGGGGAATGTATTTCCGTGAATGGTTGGCGGTACTATCGGCATGGTAGTCTCGTCTTAAGCACCCGTTAACCTTTCCTGCTGAGAGTGGAACATGGCACATAACTGGATCTTCGACGTACTTGCGGACCTAAAAACCTATGCCAAGAAGAACGGGTTGTCCGCGCTGGCCGAACAGCTTGACGACACCACGCTGATCGCAGCGACAGAGATTGCGTCGATCGAGGGGAGACGGCCGGCAGCGGCTGCCAGCAATGACGCAACGCCTGGATACCTTTTTCGACAGCATGCAGAATGCAAGAACGCTGGATGACCTGCAGGGGCAGATCACAGGTCTCAGGGACATTCTGGATGTCGAACACCTCGTCTATCACTCCGTCAACAGCACGGGACAACAATATGCGGCACTGACCTACTCGCTCGATTGGGTGGATCGCTATCTCGAACAGGATTACGCACGGGTCGATCCGGTGGTGCAGGGCTGTTACCGGCGCTTCCACCCGGTGGACTGGAAGCGGCTCGACTGGTCGGGCAAGCCGGTGCGCGAGTTCATGGGCGAGGCACAGGAGGCCGGCGTCGGGCACCAGGGATTCTCGGTGCCGATTCGAGGGCCGAACGGTCAATTCGCGCTTTTCACGGTGTCGGACAATCGCAACGATGACCAGTGGGAACGCTACACGGAGAGCCATGTGCGCGACCTGATTCTCGCGGCCCATTTCGTCAACCAGAAAGCGCTGGAGATCGAGCGCGGCTCGGACGAGACCGCGATGCAGAAGCTCAGCCCGCGCGAGGTCGATGCTTTGACTTTGCTGGCAATGGGTTACAGCCGCGGGCAGGCCGCCGAGAGCCTGTCGATTTCCGAGCATACCCTGCGCGTCTATATCGAAAGCGCGCGGTTCAAACTGAGCGCGATGAACACCACCCACGCGGTCGCCCGGGGGCTCAGCCTGGGCCTCATCATGATCTGAGCGAACCCAAATCGTTAACAGACCGTACGGGCCGTTAGGGACCCGTTAGCAGCACTGCGCCAGCCTTTTTCGCCAGAACCAACTGGCGATAGGGAAGAAAACAATGCTGCGGTATCTTTACGGCGACGAGTTGAACTGGTTTCCGAAGCTCCGTGACACCATGTTCTGCGACCGCGCGGCGCAGTTTCGCGCACGCCTGGGCTGGGCGGTGGATGTCGACCTCAAGGGCCAGGAACGCGATGAGTATGACGCCAAGAACCCGCTCTACGTGATCTGGGAGAACGCCGACGGCAGCCATGGCGGCTCGATGCGGTTCCTGCCCACCACGGGCGAGACCATGGTGAATGACCATTTCACCCATCTCACCGGCGGGGTCGCGATCCGAAGCCCGCTGATCTGGGAATGCACGCGGTTCTGTGTGAGCGCCTCGTCCACGCCGCGTGTCTCTGCGGCGCTGATGCTGGGCGGGTTGGAGTTGGGTCTCTGTTTCCATCTGACCGACGCGGTGGGCGTGTTCGACGCGCGCATGGAGCGGATCTACCGGCGTCTGGGCTGGGAGCCGACGGTGCTCGGGACCGCCGGAGAGGGCCGCCGCGCGGTGAGCGTCGGGCTCTGGGCCTATGACGAAACACGGCGCGCCGGGCTTTTGCGGAAGGCGGGCGTCTCGGCCGAGCTGTCACGGCTCTGGATCGATCGGGCCTTTGGCAGCGCCGCCGCGCCGATGGCGATGGTGGGCTGACCGGCGCCGTTTTCCGCACCGGAAAACGGATCGGAATTCGACGCGAATTCCGGGGCGGGCCGGGGGAGGCTTTTCGGTGGTTTCCCCCGCCGCGCGCGCGGTCTAGGCTCGCGCCATGGGATTGCCCGCGGTTCAGTTTTCCGAAGACCAGGCCGAGGCCTTCGACAGCGTTGCCGAGATGCTGCGCGGTGCGGGCGTGGATGTCGAGGAGAGCCTGACCACGCCGATGTCGGACGGCAAGGCCTCGGTCATGGCGGTGATCGGCCGGGCGGGGTCGGGCAAGACGATGCTCTTGTCGCGGCTTTACCACGCGCTCGAAGAGGCCGGTGTCGACGTGGTTTCAGGCGATTACGAGGGCCGCAAGCGCAAGGACCGGCGCACGCTGGCGATCCTGGCGCCCACCAACAAGGCGGCGAGCGTTTTGCGCGGCAACGGGGTGCCGGCGACCACGATCCACCGCATTCTTTACACCCCCGTTTACGATCCCGAATACGAGAAGGTCGCCGAATGGCTGGCGGGCAACGGGCCGCGCCCGTCGATCGAGGGGTTGACGGATGCGGCACTTGACCGGGCGCATGACTTTTACCAGTCGAACAAGTCGATCCCGGGGGCGCTGGCCACGGCAGGTTTGCGCGGCTCGGATTTCATCACCGGGTGGAAGCGGCGCGACGATCCCCTGGATATCGGCTTTGTCGACGAGGCCTCGATGCTGGACGAAAAGCAGTTCGAGGATCTGCAGGAGATCTTTCCGACACTCTTGCTTTTTGGTGATCCCGCGCAGCTGGCGCCTGTCGGGCAGTCGGGCGAGATGGTGTTCGATCAGCTTAAAGCGCCGCGCAAGCTGGAGCTGAACCGGATTCATCGCCAGGCGGAAGGCAATCCGATTCTCGATCTCGCCCATGCACTCGGCGATCCCGAGCTGGAATTCGAGGCCTTCGAGCGGCAGGTCGAAGCGGCGGCGCGGGAGGATGATCGCGTCGTGGTGGCGCCCCGGGTCGATGCCGACATGATGGCGCGCTCGCCGGTGCTGGTGTGGCGCAACGTGACGCGGGTGCGGCTGATCCAGGCGTTTCGGGGCGCTTTCGGCGCGCCGCCGGATGCGCTGATCCCGGGCGAGCCGTTGATTTGCGACGGGATCGAGCTGCCGCTGAAGCATCGCAAGAAGCGCATCGATCTGGAGGCGCGCGGGCTGATCAAGGGCGCGCAGGTGGTGTATCTGGGCGAGGGGCGCAAGCCGGGATTTTCGCGGCTGCATGTCTTCGGGGCGGATGAACCGCAGATCTCGGCGGCCTCGATCATCAAGATCGAGTTTCCCGACCAGGAAGAGCCCTTCATCCCCTTCGCCGCGCGCATGGGGGCGGCGTTCCTGCACGGCGCGGCGGTGACGATCCACAAGGCGCAAGGCTCGCAATGGCCCGCGGTGCAGGTCTTTGCGCCGGATATCTGGGCGGCGAGCCGGACCGGGCGGATGGAAGCGGGCTTGCCGCTTTGGAAGCGGCTGGCCTATGTGGCGATCACCAGGGCGCAGGAGCGTTTGTTCTGGGTGACGCGGTATCGTTTGGCGCGGCCGACGGGGGAGCTGTCGGTGGCGGATTTGAAGGTGGCGCCGGCGGCGTTGGAATTGACGGCAAGGGAAGAGGAGACCGGGGCATGAGCGGAACGATCCTGATTACGGGCGCGTCGAGCGGCATCGGGCGGATGACGGCGGAGAAATTCCTCGCCGCGGGCTGGACCGTCGGGGTTCTGGCGCGGCGGGCGGAGGCGCTGGCGGAACTGGCCATGGAGCATGACAACGTTGTCGTGTTGCCGGCGGACGTGACCGACCCCGAGGCGGTGGAACGGGCCTTCGAGCGCTTCGTGGCGACGACGGGGCGGCTCGATGTGCTTTTCAACAATGCCGGGGTTTTCGGGCAGGCGGGGCTGATCGACGAGATTCCCGTGGAGAGCTGGCTCGAGGTGGTGAACGTGAACCTGACGGGGATGTTCCTGGCCGCGCGGGCGGCGTTTGCGCAGATGCGGCGGCAGGACCCGATGGGCGGGCGGATTATCAACAACGGGTCGATCTCGGCCTATGTCCCGCGGGAGGGATCGGTGTGCTACACCTCGACGAAGCACGCAATCACGGGGCTGACGCGGACCCTGAGCCTGGACGGGCGGCCCTTTGACATCGCCTGCGGGCAGATCGACATCGGCAATGCGCGCACGCCGATGGTGGAGGCCTTGTCGCAACGGGCGCGGGACGCCGGGCAGCCGGAGCCGGAGACCATGGATGTGACGCATGCGGCGGATGCGGTGATGCAGATGGCGAGCCTGCCTCTGTCGGCAAACGTGCAGTTCATGACGATCATGGCGACGAAGATGCCCTATATCGGGCGTGGGTGAGGAGCGCCCGAAAACCGATCCAGTGGATTGGTTTTGGTGACGAACGCGCGGAGCGTTCGGTGAATTGAGACGCGCTGCGCGCGCCGCTGGGTGCTCCCCATGTCCGCCTGTGGCGGCCCTGGGGCCCCTGCCGCCCCTTGCTGATGTGGTGCGCTCGTTGAGCCTTGCGCGTGTTGCCAGTGGCGGATTTCCTTTTGCTGAGAAGGCCCTGCCGGGGGGCAGGACCCGGCCGGAGCATGGGCCATCGCGCGGCGCGGTCAAGGCCGAGCCGCCTGCGGCGGGCGCGTGCCGCGCGCCTTGACAGCGCCGCCCGACGGCGGCGGAGCGCCTTGGGGTGATCGGGGGCGTTGAGGCGGCGGGGCGGGTTTGCTAGGGTATGCCCGGGTGTTCGGTTTTTGGATTGTTTCACAAGGGGATAAACGGGATGACGGTGCGGCGAGAGGCGGGCGAGGACGGGTTTTCACTGCTCGAGCTGATGGTGGTGGTGGTGATCCTGTCGATCCTAGCGCTTGTCATCGTGCCGCGGATCATCGACCGGCCGGACCAGGCGCGGGTGGCGCGGGTGCAGTCGGACCTCGCGGTTCTGACCAACGCGGTCAATCTCTACCGGCTGGACAATTTCCGCTATCCCACGACCGAGCAGGGGCTCGCGGCGCTTGTGTCGGCGCCCACCTCGGCGCCGGTGCCGCCGAATTACGCCTCGGGCGGCTATATCGACCGGCTGCCGCAGGACCCGTGGGGCGCGCCCTACCAGTACCTCTCGCCCGGGGTTTACGGCGAGTTCGACATCTTCACCTTCGGCGCCGACGGGGTGACGGGCGGCGATGGGGTCAACGCGGATATCGGGACGTGGACCCTGGAGTGACAGTGCGGCGGGGGGAGCGCGGTTTTACCCTGATCGAGCTGATGGTGGTGATCACCGTCCTGTCGCTCTTGACCCTGAGCGTGACCCTGACCGTCTCTCGCCCGCGCGGCGGCGGGCCATCGCAGGACTGGGCGCGGTTCCAGGCCGTGCATGACGCCTTGCGGACCGAGGCGGTGTTGACCCGGCGGATCCTGGGGCTTTCGGTGAATTCCGACGGATATCAGCGACTTGAGCGGGTGGAGGGCGCCTGGCGGACCGGGGGCGAGATGATCGCCTGGCGCGAGGGTGTCGCGGTGGAGCGGCCCTTTGGCGGGCAAGTGGCGTTCCTGCCGGCGGGACAGGGAAGTGCTGTTCGCGTGCGGTTCGAGGGCGGACCCAGAGTGACGGTCTGCGAAAGCGACGGCTGGGCGGCGTTGCGGTGCGGGCCATGAGGACAAGGGACGGTGATGCGGGCATCAGCCTGATCGAGATGGTGATCGCGGTGCTGATCCTCTCGGTCGG
>JAAUYH010008604.1_pt1 | contig 10913 bp, 6 predicted proteins | sample 7278061 | NCBI WGS metagenome assembly JAAUYH01 (sample SAMN14350203, study PRJNA611818) | marine sediment metagenome | isolation source: surface marine sediment (0.6m) | place: French Polynesia: Moorea | collected 2018-08 | reverse complement strand
GCCTGCCGACTCAGCCTTGGCGCTCTGGGGTGAGCAACCAGCTTGTTTTAAGGTTTAATAAATCACCTCCTAGTTAAGCAATACCACTATGCGCATCGCAGCGCACCTACGCATCCCTTGGTAGGTTCTTTAACGCTTGCCTTTAACAAAAGTCTGGTCAACTATAATCTAAATCCTTAGGCTAGAAGCCCAGTGTCTTTAGACCTGGGTTGTTGACAGCATCGAGAAAGCAACGTTACCAGCAAAGGAGATGATTTAAGTTATTTCTCCTACATGCTCGGTAGCGATATTTTTTAGGTACAGAGAAAACAGAACAGTTACAGCGCTATGCGCAAACAAGATGCTATGAAGTCGGCGACGCTGGTAACTTTCAACTATTAGCAAAGCGTGAGCGACTTAGCGTGAGCGTACTGTAAGTATTGCGCATTAAGGAATGAGAATTTAATAACCTGTAATTCTGAAATTTGGAATGGTGCGTTACGCGATGCTAACAACACCCTACTTTTGTACTTTATTTAATCCATATTCCTAACAGTTAACTGCTAACTGTTAACTAAATATCTGAGGGTGTTACTGATTTTAAATTTTCTGGAGGGAATACTAAATTAGTATCCATATGTCAATCCCTATATTTATGAATGCTATTGACCCTGCTCAGACAAATACAAGCACTAAATTTTTGCCACGTATATCTGTTGTGATTCCCATTTATAACGGAGAAAGCGACTTATCAGAATTAATTAGTTGTTTGTTAGCCCAAACTTACCCAAAAAAATTAGTAGAATACCTGCTAGTAGATAACAATAGTAGCGATCGCACATTTAGTTTTTTAGAAACAGCAGCCGAACACTGTCCGATAGAGATTCATCCATTAAGCGAAAATCAAATCCAAAGTTCCTATGCTGCTCGTAACACAGGGATTCAAGCCGCAGGAGGAGAATTTATTGTATTTACCGATGCGGACTGTCGTCCCCAATCTCGGTGGCTAGAATTATTGATCCAACCTTTTATTCGATCGGAGGTTGCGATCGTCGCCGGAGAAATTACCGCATTCCCAGAAAAAAACTTACTGGCAAAATTTGCCGATCGCCAAGAAACATTATCTCAAAAACATACCCTTGCACATCCTTTTTGTACATATGGTCAAACTGCTAATTTAGCCATTAGACGCACAATTTTAGAAAAAAGTGGTTTATTTCGTCCTTACTTAACCACGGGGGGTGATGCTGACATTTGCTGGCGGATTCTCAAGCAAAATTTAGGGACTTTGGAATTTGTCCCTGATGCAATTGTTCGACATCGTCACCGTACCTCAATTACAGAACTAGCCAGTCAATGGCGAAGATATGGACGTTCTAATCGCTATTTACACGAATTACACGGTGTAGATTTAATGCGAGAAATCCCAAATAAAGAATACTACTATCGCTTAGCACGCTGGTTATTAAAGGAAATACCCCAACAAAGCATTAAAATACTTACAACCAAAAGCCCGGCTGTAGACTTACTAAATACTCCCATTGGTTTATTTACTGCTAGAGTTCGCTATTCCGGTCAAAAAGAAGCTAAACTTCCTGAAAACGCCAAAATAGTACAGTGGCTAAAATCATGATATTCCTTAAATGGCAAGTACTTTTAGGAATTTTTTTCAAAAAATTATTAATCCAAAAAAACCCAAAAAAATATTAACCCAAAAAAATTTATTAACCCAGAAAATTATTTAATATATAAGAAATTTAGAATTAAGAATTATTAACTACTCATGCAAAAACTACGCCAAAGGTAAACGCAAATATCAAGATAATTAAATCTGGGAAATAATATCTATCCCAGGCATATATTATTCAAATGGCGATCGAATTTCGCTAAATTAGAGAAAATACTGTGAAGGAAAATCTAGATGTCAGCACAACTTTTACTGGTAGATGATGAACCGGGATTGCGCGAAGCCGTAAAAGATTACTTAGAAGAAAGCGGTTTCAAAGTTCAAGTAGCCAGTAACGCCCGTGAAGGATGGGAGTTGATGCAACAAAATACACCGGAGTTGGTAATTTCCGACATTATGATGCCACAAGTCGATGGTTATCAATTTCTCAAACAATTAAGAGAAGACCCCCGTTTTGCTTCATTACCTGTAATATTCTTAACTGCAAAAGGGATGACCTCCGATCGCATCCAAGGTTATCAAGCAGGTGTTGATGGATATTTACCCAAACCTTTCGATCCAGATGAACTGGTTGCAATTATTGAAAATTTACTCACGCGACGTATAAGTTCCAGTCAGACTAAAAAAGAAGATAGTGAAACACCAGATATTGCTGAATTAGCAAATCAAATTGCCCAAATTAAGGCTTTACTCACCCAAAGAAACGCCATTCCCCAAACAACTCCCCCATTTAATATAGACCTGACCCCCAGAGAACAAAGTGTCTTAAACTTGGTGGCAGAGGGATTGATGAATAAGGAAATTGCACGTCGTCTCGATACCAGTGTGCGCAACGTAGAAAAATATGTCAGCCGTTTATTTAGTAAAACTGGAACTAATAGTCGTACAGAATTAGTCCGCTTTGCTTTGGAACATGGTTTAGCGAATTAAGGAATGCTTAAAAAATTTCGAGAAAGTTAGGAGTTAGTAAAAGAAGTCAGAATACTCTAAACAACTGATTTTATCCACGGATTTTGAAGCTAAAAAACTTATTTTTCGCACTTGATCAAGTTCATGTCATGACTTTCAGAATTAATCTATCAAGTTTTCGACTATAAAGCTTTGAGAAAAATTCAGGAAGCTCTAATTCATAGGTAAACTCAAACAAGCTTAATTTTGAAGGGGAGCATCTCACTTTTTATCATCGGGTAAAAGTACTAGCTGTCAAATAGTCTATTCTGCAGTACTTAAACTTTAATTCTCTTGAAGTAGAATAAAAACCGAGATACTTCCAGTTTAAGGTCTTAACTTTGAAATTTGATAGTTGAAATTTTACTTTTAAAATTTTATGACAATTGCAATATCGAATTGTAAGGATAAGACTGTCTGCACTTAATAAATATTAAATTTAAAGGCAAGAAATAAATGAGTTCGACCCAACCGCAGCACACCTCGCTTGCGAACAAAAGGTTTCATCAGTATTCTATCCATAGTTTCCCACTGCCATAGAGAAAACCAATAAGAAAAGATTATAGCGAACAGAAAATTTTGCTTCAGATTAATTAATAAGAAATGATATAATCTAATACCCAAGTAAAAAGACGGAAATCTAAATAAAGAATTCCACATTTTTCCTAATCTTTGTCCGTATGATTACTTAATCAACTTTTTTTGTTTCATGTCCTCGTAACTCTTCCTAGAAAAAGACCAATTGAAAGGATTTCTGGTATTTAAGAAAGTTGGGAGCAACAGACATATTCAGAGAATTTTACTCTCTGAGTGTCAAATTACCCCCAGCATTGCTTAAGCAAAAAACTTAAATAAAGAATTCCCATGTAAAACTAGAGTTAATTAAACTCCAGCATCCATTGAAGGCTTCATTCAAGATTTTCGTCAGTCAAAATGTCTATCTTGTATTTTTAGGTCGCTAACTCTTCCTCAAATAAATGGACTAATTAGCTTTTCCTCCTTTGTTTATTCACTATCTTTTTCCAAGACAAAAGATAACGCTATAGCAAACGAAACTGAAAAACGCTTAGTTAGTAGGCACACCCAAATATATCCGTAGTGCTAAGGGTGACAATCATCGCAATTCCTTACCAGGTTAAGGAGAAATGGTGAAATAAGCTAACTCAGATTTAAAAATAGTCAATTATTTGAGAATCAATAGGCAAAAAGCAAGCTTAAAAAAATTCACAATTCTCAAGCAAGGGATTTGCTAGTATGAGTGATTTCGAATATAAAACTATTGGCAGCTATCAGTGGAATTACGTAGGCGCATTAACTGACGTCGCATTTGTGGAGATGCTTTTAATTCAGATATTTCGCGAGTTTTAACATAAGTTTGTAATGTTTCCAGAAATTCATCAGAACCCTCGGTTAAGGCATCAAGTAATACCTGTAATAGCTGCTCGCGATCGCTTAACAGACTTTTTTCCTCAATTAACCTAAATTTGAGATGTAATTCACATTCGTAAACACCTACCTCAATATTATTTATCTGACGGGGTAATGCTTTCGAGTTCATAGTTTTGAGGATTCCTGTAAAAAGTTGTGACTTAGGCAAGGAGCTTTATTAAAGCAAATTTTTTTTGATGTTGCTTGCAATCTTAGAGAGGTGCAATTTTAAGATCGCTTGTCTTTAAGAATATTTGTATCCCATTTTTTATCCAGTGTCTCCTGAGTAAAATTTCAGCATTCCGATCATGTTACACAAATGGAATCTACTGCTTAAGTAAAGCATAACTATTATTCAATTTTTAAGATTCTATACTGGTTCAGTTTCTGTGTGAACTTGTTTGAGCTTTTTAAAGGTTTTTACATCAAGTTTTTCTTAACGTCAATAACAGTTTTAGTTTTTACTAAAAAACTAGGTGATGCACGTAAGTGAAAACTATGGTAATCTTCATCAAACTCAGTTATAACTTAGTACTTAGAGAATTGCGTAAAATTACTCCATGTTATTTTTTGCATTTATTAATAACCTAGATTCAACTTACAAATAAATTAATCTGGTTACTATTTTTATTTGAAATGACAATATATACACTGAACAAATAACTCTCCTTATGTATGTGAGCTGAGTCACTTCTTGATAAAATTTTTGCCAAAAACTAGAAAAGGTAATTAATCAACGAAACTAGTTCCTCAGATAAATTGTATAGGTCTATTGCCCTGTTTTTAAAATCAAAACTGTTTACGACAATAATTATCGCAGGAAAAATATTAGTTGCGATCGTCTTCAATAAAAACTGGACAGCAGCATGACAGTCTATCTTGAGTCTTCGTCCCACTAATTGATACCGATTAATTATTTGCGTTTTCGGAAGTTAATTGAACAATCTCAGGATCATTAAAAAATAAATTGAGGGAAAGGTAATTGATTTGGCTCACAACTCAACAAATAATTTTCCAGTTCGAGAGTTATTTTCCCAAAAAACCAGATTCAAAGTAAAATTTCACCAGGTAAATCATCTAAATTTTGCTTCAACGTCAATCAAAAAGTTTTTTCATCTTTTGGTCGCAATAACCATAGATAATATTTATATTTACCAAGAATCAGACGTCGGCAAGCTTAAAGATAGCGTCTACAATAATTTCAGTTTAATTAATCTAAACCCCAGTTCTCAAAGATGGAAAACACAACCCTGCTCAAGTCTACGACCAGACATATCAGGATATTCGCTGCGGAAATAGATCGAGACGGAGAACTCGTACCCAGTAATCAAGTTTTAACTTTGGATATAGATCCGGATAATGAATTCAATTGGAACGAGGATGCTCTGCAAAAGGTTCATCATAAGTTTGATGAGTTAGTAGAAGCTAACAGTGGTGCAGACCTTACAGATTACAATTTACGTCGCATTGGCTCCGATTTAGAGCATTACGTCCGAAATCTTCTGCAATTAGGAGAAATTAGTTATAATCTAACTGCCCGCGTTACCAATTACAGTATGGGGCTACCACAGGTAGCAGTTGATGAAGATAAGTAACAATTGGGAATTCAAGAATCTTATTCTTGAGAATCTTGAGTCTTAGTAAATCAAAACTTGTGGAGTTAAAGCTCAAAAGCTTAAACTTCTTAAGTTTTAAGGTTGGAGAGATTAGACATAGAAATCCTCAGTTTGCTTAAGTCTATGGATCTCAGGTATAAGGGTCTTGAATGTAAAATTTTTCTATGAAAGTTCAGAGTTACAGGCTTCGTAATTTAAATTTTGGGGTTTAAATTTTGCAATTTAAATTTTGTAACGTCCTGAACTTTGCTCTCATCTGTTTCGACTGTAAACTCCTTAGGAAAAAAAATTCTCGGTTCTGGGCATGGAAACGATTCGTACAGTATTCGATAATCTTTTTTTGCTTGCAGCCAACTAATAGCGTTTGGGGCGCTGAATTAATTGGTCGAGCAATTTTAGCAGCCGATACTTTTGCTCCAGGACCGACCTCAGGTCAGTTTAAGGAAACAAGGCGCACAGTTCCTTTTCTCCACGCTCAGCCAGTGCAGGGTTTTTCTGCTGTAATTCCAGGTCCCAAGAAAAATACTTATTTGCTGGTTTCAGATAATGGTTTTGGAGGAAAAAGTAATTCTCCTGACTATGTTTTGCGAATTTATGCAATGGAACCTGATTTTCTCACCGGTAAAGTTTTTCCCATTAATTTACGAACGGGAGCGCGACTAAAATCTTTTAATCGTGAAAGTTTTTTAGAACTTAAAGATAAGCAAAATTTGCTTTCATTTCCCATTGTCGCTGATCGCAACACTTACCCCGGGGATAAATCTATTCCCGTTAGTCCAGCAATCCGTAAAAATCGTTTACTTACAGGAGGGGACTTTGATATTGAATCGTTTCGAAGAGCAGGTGATGGAACTTATTGGTTGGGAGATGAGTTCGGTCCGTTCCTACTCCACGCAAATCCAAATGGCGAACTCTTGGATGTCCCCATTCCCCTACCAGATTTATTGGGGGTTAGTAAATTAAATTTTGTTAAATCTCCCGACCATCCAAGATTTGTTGACTTACCACGAAAGGAAGCAGAAAATTTAGCCAACCTTGGTGGTTCTCGTGGATTTGAAGGTTTAGCCCTTAATCGCAGTGGAGACAAGCTATATGCAATGTTGGAAGGTATTCTCAAGGGAGATAAAAACTCGCAACGTCTACTAATTTACGAATTTGACTTGGCGAGTAAAAAATATACAGGTGAATTTTTTTCCTATAAATTAGAGAGTAGCAGCCATGCGATCGGAGAACTAACAGCTATCAACGATCAAGAATTTATTGTTATTGAACGAGACCATAAACAGGGCGACCCTAATAATGGGAAATTTAAAGAGCCAGCTAAATTTAAACGAGTTTATAAAATAAATATAAAGAATAAAGATTCACAAGGATTTGTCAAAAAAGAGTTATTAGTAGATTTATTAAGCATCAAAGACACTCAAGGTGTTGGTGGTCAAGCTACCCGCAATAATATTTTTGCCTTTCCTTTTGTGACAATTGAAAGTGTATTACCAGTAAATAAAACAGATTTACTAATTGTTAACGATAATAACTACGCTGATAGTATAGGTCGCATACCAAACCAGGTAGATAATACAGAATTTATTTTAATTAGATTAGATAAACCTCTATATTAAGAAGCTGCAAGTAGTGATTGTAAATAACAAATATCAATGAATCATCGGTTAATATTTGATGGTAAATTGTAATGTATTCTTATTGATATACGTTTTATGTACTCAGTATTTTACTCAAGCTACTAAGATCTGAGTTTTTAGATGTTCATAGTTAACCTTAGCGTCCACTAACCATATAGCGATAAATTTATCTATATTGTATTGTGCAGTTTATCAAAGAGTATTGCTAAACTTTACTTGTTCATCTCAGGAAACTAAAACTAACCCGAGGTCGATTTAATTTTCCCCACAAAGTAGGATAAAGAATTCTGTTTAATAATACTAATTGAAAAATATAAGTTATAAACTTATTAATTACTTTTTATATAACTTGATATAACGATACTAAATCATTTATTAAAACCAATATTTTAGAGATGCGCCAGAGCCTGCAGCGTCACCTTTAGACGCAGGTGCGACTAAACATCTGTCGCCTTTCTCTAGAAGATTTATGTGCTTACAAATCAAAAATTATTGCTATATTTCCTTCTTTTTGTTGATAAATTTTGTAGTCACTGGGATACTGCTTTGTTCTGCACTACTTGATACTAAGCATTAATCTTGTTTGTCAGAGTTTATTGTTGTAAATAATACTATTAACTTTATTTAAATCTTATTTTAACTTAGGCAAAAGCTACTTTTCAGTGGATATGCAGCATGTAAATATCATTTATGGAACGATAATACAGAAGTTTGCTAATTGGTACGCAGAATAACAATTAATACTTGTATTTATGCTGTTCAAGAAGGTCAAAATTAATATTAATTCTATACCGCATCAAAAAAAATATAGTAAATGGCATAGAAATGGTAATTAATTTTCTATTTAATTCAGTGAATATACTATTTGTAAAGCACAATTAATATAGGAATAATTTTTCTGCAATTGCTGATGAATTTATGGTAAATAATCTAAACAAACTTATACTATTTATCAAACTATAAATCTTCAGATTGTAGAAAATTTAAGTTATATTTTAACTAAATAATTTCTCTGGTTGTCGATAAAACTATCTTTACATTTAGTAATTTATTGATTAGTTATTACCATTTTTTGATATAGGAAAATTTTATATTTATGGTGAGATATAAGAAAAAGTAAATAGCATGATTTGATTTAATTGATATCTCGAATAACATTAATTATCGTTCTAATTGTGATTCATTATAAGAATGGATAAAACACAATTATTCAGAGATAGTTCGTCATATTTATAGCAAGTAACAAAATATTTAATCGGAAATTTTGTTGTCATTCACGATTGATAGTTGCACACTTTCCTCTGGCAGTAGTATTATGCCGCTTAGTCCTTTATCCAGAAATACTGATTTTTCCCGTGAATAGTCGGTTGAAGTAAACAATTAGCCATTTCTGTCAAAAAAAATAGATTTAATCATATTATGTTTCAAGAAGAGTCAAAATATGTGATTCTACAACTTTAGAAGCGTTCCCTCAGAGCAACGGCTAAATAGTTTTAATTGAAAAAATAGAGGTCAAATAGATTTATGAAGATAAAAGCAGATTGTATATATAAGGTTAATATTAATTGTTTTTTCTTTGTTATCTTGCCTGCAAATACCAGTAATTATCTATGTTAGATTGGCTGTTAATACTTGAGGGTGTATTTATGTACCATCTCCGTAGCTATGGCTGAAAACAAATGATATCTGTTTCATATAATTAAAATCTTATTATAAGTTTGATTTTGTTTTCATTTAAGCTTATTGTTGCTCGGATACTTATAAAATAAGTATGGAAGCTGGCAATATGCATTTTTGTGCTAGGGTGGGCTTATTCCGAAGTCATATACGCTTTATATTAAATTAAAGATTCGGTGATAAGCTTTGTTCAAACTCTGGTGCTAGCTAAGTAAGCACGTAAATAGATTTCAAATGAATAGTGGAGGTCTTGAGTTGGTAGATACGGTGGTTGATTTTGCTCATTACTGTTTGTCACTCGAAATCGGGATTGTTAGATGAGCCTCATTCAATATTTTGCTCATAGCAGGTCGAAACACGGAACATTTGGCTGTAGACAAAGCCACAGATGATATTTTTGAAGGAATTGCTAATTGCCGATCGGTGGGAAAACTATGGAAAATGACGCGGCAACGCTTTATTGCCCCAATGAACTTTGTCAGGCACCTAACCCGCTAAGCCACAAGTTTTGCCAACGATGCTCTACACCGCTTTGCAAACGCTATCTGTGGGTTGTGGGAAATGAGGTCAATCTGGGTAAACCTGGTGATATCATAGCCGATCGCTATTTAGTTGTTGCTAAATCAGTACTTTTAGATCGAATACCAAGTTTAGCCGTCCAAGCGCCAGCAGTAGAAAAATTAGAATTTATTAAACCATACTTAAAATTAATTCCGTTCCGCTTACAGGTTCCTCAAGTCTATGGGTTATTACCGATAAGGAGAGGGAGTATGACACGGGAGGTCTTGCTCCTGGAAAATCCTCCAGTTTTCCCAAAAATTGATTCTGATTTAGAAGTAACCTTACGGGAAGAATTAACTAAAGCCTGGGGTGGTGCAACATCAATGCGCCAACTCAATTGGTTGTGGCAAATAGCTAATATTTGGCAACCACTCGCGAGTGAAGGGGTCGTTTCCACCCTAATGGAAACTCACTTAATGCGAGTAGAGGGACCAATCCTACGTTTGTTAGAGTTACGTAAAGATGAAGATATTGTAACTCTCGCACAACTAGGCGAGTTTTGGCGCTCTCGACTACTACCATTTGCCAGAAACGCGATCGCTGAATTTTTAGGTGAAGTATGCCACTTGTTGATTGATGGCAAAGTAAAATCTGGCGATCAATTAATCTTACTGCTAGATCGTGCATTAAAAAAAATCGGAACATCACAATCACTACAAATTAGAATTACAACTCAAACAGATACCGGTCCCAGTCGCCAGCGTAATGAAGATGCTTGTTATCCCTTAAGTAAGGGAATATTGACTAAGCCTCCCGAATCTAAAGCTATGGGTATAGTTTGTGATGGAATTGGTGGCCATGAAGGGGGAAATGTTGCATCTAATTTGGCAATCAATACCATAGAAGAAGAATTACAACAATTAAATAGATTTTCCGATGAAGATATCGAACCAGGAATTTTACTCGGCGACTTGGAAAAAGCAGTAGCGGTTGCAAACGATAAAATTAGCGAACGTAACGATAACGAAAATCGCCAAGGGCGAAAGCGCATGGGTACCACCCTTGTGATGGCGCTACCAATAGGTCATGAAGTTTATGTCACTCATGTTGGTGATAGTCGTGCGTATTGGATAACTCGCTATGGATGTTATCAAGTAACTCTTGATGATGATGTTGCATCGCGGGAAGTACGTTTGGGATATGCTGTTTACCGAGATGCCTTAAAACAAGTTGCTTCGGGTTCTTTGGTTCAAGCACTGGGCATGAGTCCAAGCTTGTCTTTGCATCCAACAGTGCAGCGATTTGTATTGGATGAAGATGGCATATTTTTGCTGTGCTCCGATGGTTTGAGTGATTTTGACCGGGTAGAACAGCATTGGGAAACAGAAATACTACCAGTATTATCAGGCAAGCAAGATATAGCGACAGCAACAAGTA
>JAAUYH010138674.1_pt1 | contig 10915 bp, 8 predicted proteins | sample 7278061 | NCBI WGS metagenome assembly JAAUYH01 (sample SAMN14350203, study PRJNA611818) | marine sediment metagenome | isolation source: surface marine sediment (0.6m) | place: French Polynesia: Moorea | collected 2018-08 | reverse complement strand
GTGATCGACTATTGGTTGGGGATAATCACAACTATATCGTTCTAAATCGGGAATTTTGCCCGTAACCAAATACTCCGTATCTTGCGATCGCACTTCTGGTAGCCATTGACGGATATATTCAGCTTCGGGATCGAATTTTGCCGCTTGGGAAGCAGGATTAAAAATCCGCAGGGGTTTGGGATCCATGCCACTAGAAGCACTCCATTGCCAACCACCATTGTTAGCCGATAGATCCCCATCATAGAGTTTTTGCATAAAGTATTTTTCGCCCCAACGCCAATCAATCATTAAATCTTTAGTCAAAAAACTAGCAACAATCATTCGACAGCGATTGTGCATCCAGCCAGTTTCATTTAATTGACGCATAGCAGCATCGACAATGGGATAGCCTGTTTTTCCCGCACACCAAGCCTGAAAATAGTCTTGGTTATTCTCCCAGGGAAAGTCTTTAAATTCATCTCGATATGCCCCCCGTTCTAATTCGGGGAAAAAGTACATACAGTGTTGATAAAATTCCCGCCAGGCTAATTCCTGTTGCCAAGTTTTAATACTATGGTGGGCTTCATCACTGCGACAGTTGGCTTGGGCAGCGATTGTGGCTTGCCAGACAGTACGAATCCCAATTGCCCCAAATTTCAATGCCGCACTCAATTGCGAAGTGCCATCAAGAAAAGGAAAGTTACGCTGTTCGTCATAACTATAGATCTGGCGATCGCAATAATCCTCTAATTTTTCTTGGGCTGCCGTCGCCCCAGGAGACAATAACAGAGGATTTGACCATTGATAACCTAAATCTTTGGCTGTAGGTAAATCTATCACTCCTGCTTGGGTAGCGGTATCTATTTCTGCTGGAGTTAAACCTTCTAGCCTCTCGGCAATCTCGGCTACAGGCTGCTTATCTACTTTAATCCAACTGCGCCAAAAAGGAGTATAAACTTTATAGGGAGAGTTAGAAGATTGGGTAAGAATCTCCCCAGGTGCATGTAGAAGCTGATCCCAGTAATTTTCACAGGCAACCCCTTGTTCTGTTAATGCTTCTCTCACCTGGCGATCGCGTTGGCGAGCATAAGGTTCCACATCCAAGTTCCAAACGACGGCTTTTGCTTGTAGTGCTGTGGCTAACTTAGGAATTGCTTTTGTGGGATTGCCTTGAATAATCAATAACTGTGAGCCAATTTTTTGATAGCTTTGCTCTAACTCTTGCAAACAGCCAATCATATAGGTAACTCTAGCAGGTGCAATATCATCTCTGTTTAAAATCTGGCGATCGAGACAAAATAAACCCACTACTTTAAGACTCTGTTTACTTGCCGCAGCCAATCCTACATTGTCAGCCACACGTAAATCGCGACGATGCCAAAAAAGTATTAAATCAGACATGAATTTTTGCTGTAGTTCTTAAAATTTATAGAAAATGACAACCCACGAGGGAAGCCTCTTTTAGCCCTGGGCTCCCCGCTTCACCAAGGACAACTCACGCATCTGGGGAAACCTCAGGTGGCATGTCCTTATCATACTATCTAGAGTGTTTTACATTGCTGAGGGTTTCACAGTAAAATATGGCTATGAAACAACTAAGAGGATTTAAGTACCGATTTTACCCCACACCAGCTCAAAGATTAGAGCTGGCACAGACCTTTGGCTGTACTCGGTTCGTCTACAATTGGGCATTGGCACTGAGAACAGATAGCTACTACAACCAAAACAAACCTCTTAGTTACAGCGACACTTCCAACGCCCTAACCAAGCTCAAGCGCGACCCAGAAAAACTTTGGTTAAAAGCAGTTTCAGCCGTACCATTGCAGCAAGGATTGAGACACCTAAATACGTCATTTAAGAACTTTTTTGCAGGTAAAACTAAGTATCCCAGATTTAAAAAGAAAGCTCATCGGCAATCAGCTACCTATGCCAGCAATGCTTTTACCTGGAGAGATGGCAAGTTAACTCTAGCCAAGATGAAACAACCATTAAAAATCAGATGGAGTAGGTATTTTACTGGTAAGCCACAATCAGTCACTATTAGTAAAGACCCAGCTAATAGATACTTCGTTTCCTTCTTAGTTGAAGAAGAGTTGGAGCAATACCCAGCAGCTACTGATAAAGTGGGAATTGACTTAGGTGTTAAGGATGTGATGGTGACATCCAAAGGTTTTGCCTCTGGCAATCCCAAATACTATCAGAAGTACCAAACGAGGCTGAAAACCCTACAGCGCAGGCTAGCAAGAAAGAAAAAGGGTAGTAATAACAGAGATAAGGCAAGGTTAAAAGTAGCAAAGCTTCACGCTAAGATAGCCGATTGCCGTCAAGACTTTTTACACAAAATGACAACTCAGTTAGTACGTGAAAACCAAGCTATCTACACTGAGACGTTAGCGGTAAAAAACATGATGGCTAACCCTACAGGGGAGGGAACGATATGTTCTGCCCTATTAGGGGAGAAGGGTTGTGATTGGGGTGAAGCTTTAAGGCAACTCCAATACAAAGCCCAGTGGCATGATAGAACTATAGGGGCAATCGATAGGTGGTTCCCCTCATCTAAACGATGTAATCCTTGTGGTCATGTCGTAGATAAGTTACCTCTCGATCTAAGAGAGTGGACTTGTCCGAACTGTAACTCTCATAACCTGAGAGATGTTAATGCAGCCAAAAATATCTTAGCGGTCGGGCAGACCGTGTTTGCTTGTGGACTAGGCACTGACAGGGAGACATCAGATTTGGTGTCTCTAGTTAACCTGGGATGAAGCAAGAATCCTACGGATTTTATCCGTGGGAGTGTCAACTTATCGCCTTTGTAGATCGAGAGAACTATCTAGAGTTTACTGAATAAGTCATAGCTTTTTGTTTATCAAGGGTTTGAGAATTTTTCTAGTACTTAACCTGATCGATACTCCAATTTTGACAAAAGCTAATAGCTTTTTTAAGTTTACATCCCCAAATCTCAGTTTTTCAGCAAACCCTATCTACTGCCGCTTGTTTACTATTGAAATTTCAGTTAATGTTAGATTTGGGAGATTTGCATCAATTCTTTTACTGTAGAACAATAATTTTGCATGCCAAAAGTAGCTGGTGTGACGGGGTTTTGATAAGTAAAATGCCGATAATCAAGAGAAAATCGACTCCAAGCATCCATTTGAATCCGAAAAATTTTGATTATGATATTAGTCAACCAAATGTATAGAGGAATACTAAAATAAACCCGTTGATTCAGATAGGCAGCTATTTCGGCGATCGCCCGATCGACAGTAATAGCAGGATTACCCAACACCAGACAATCGATGGCTTCCTTTTGGGTTTCTGGCGGCGGCGAAAAACCAGGATTTTCCACTAAAAAAGCCACCACCTGAGCGATATCTCGAGCATGAATAAAGTGAAAACTGCCATCAACGCTCAACCAACGAATTAAACCCATCCATTTAATCACTTCGGGTAAACCAGCAGTTAGATGGGAGGCTGGTTTATCTGCATCGCCACCAAAAACTAAAGTGGGAAATAGAGCAATGATTTTACCCTTGATCGCCCTTTTTGCTAGCTGGGAAAAACATTGATACTTAGTGCGAATGTAGTCGTGACCAAATTGACTAGCTGCTAATAAGAGCTGATTATTGCGGTCTAAAATACTGGCAGTGGAAAAATAAATTACTTTCTGGCAAATAGTCGGATTGAGCATATCAATCAAAGCCAAAGTTTTGACCACATTAATATCATAAGTCTCTGCCGTCCCTCCCCAGGCAGTTGCCGCTAAAATTGCTATATTAATTTGCTTAAGTAATAAATCGCTATACCTTTCAATTTCAGCTAAATCCCCTGGTAAAATATGAATACCAGAGCGAGCTTGCCAATCAAATTGCAGTTTATCAGGATTTCTCACCAGCAAAAATAGTTCGTGATTAGTATTTTGAATTAAAGTCTCGGTAATATAGTGACCAATACAACCACTCGCACCAGTAATAAAAATTCGTTTCATTATAAAGAATATTAGTTAACAAAATATTTTTCAATTTAGCTTAGAGCTTAGTAAAAGCTAAATAGAAATAACTAAATTGTCAACTTTACAACTACTTATGCTGATGTGTTTCAGCTTTTGTTTGACCCACCTTGAAAGGGCTGGGCTAGAGGTATGTCACAAATCAGCAAAGCGATCGCTAGCATCCAGCAGAGCAGTTTTAATCCCTGGCTCAGATATAGAATGTCCTGCATCAGGAACGACAATAAATTCAGCCTCCTGCCAGACTTGATGTAATTCCCAAGCAGTAATCATCGGACAAACAACATCATATCTCCCCTGAACAATCACTCCAGGTAAATGACGAATGCGATCGATGTTTTCTAGTAATTGATTTTCGGACTGAAAAAATCCTTGGTTGACAAAATAATGGCATTCAATACGCGCAAAGGCTTCAGCAAATTCAGCACTGCCAAACCGCTCCTTAGTCAGATCAGAGGGAATTAATTTACTAGTGCTAGCTTCCCAAACCGACCAAGCACGAGCTGCGGTTAAACGGGTTTGTCGCTCGTTGCTGGTTAATCTTTGATAATAAGCCGACAATAAATCGTGACGTTCTGCCACAGGAATTGGCTGCAAATATTCTTGCCAAGCATCAGGATAGATATTACTTGCTCCTTCTTGATAAAACCAACGAATTTCCGATTGCCTTAACATAAAGATACCGCGTAGAATCAAGCCTTTACAGCGATCGGGATGAGTTTGACTATAGGCTAAAGATAGGGTACTTCCCCAACTACCACCAAAAACTACCCAGCTTTCAATTCCCAGGTGTTCTCTTAGTTTTTCGATATCATTAACCAAATCCCAAGTAGTATTTTCCCTTAACTCGGCATAGGGGGTACTCTGTCCGCAACCTCGCTGATCGAAGATGACAATCCGCCACTTATGAGGATTAAAATATTGTCGATATACAGGTGTAATGCCACCACCAGGTCCACCATGTAAAAAAATCACTGGTTTTCCTTGAGGATTACCAGATTGTTCGTAGTGAATGGTATGTAGAGCCGAAACTTTTAATTTCCCCTCATTGTAGGGAGCGATCGGTGGATATAGTTCTCTCATTTTGTTGTTGATATTTGACGAACTTTAATTTTTGGTCAATCTCGGTGTCCTGTAACAATATAAGAAACTCTCTGACTAATATTAGTAGCATGATCTGCCATGCGCTCTAGATGACGAATAATTAACCCCAGTAGCAAAATCGGTTCAACTACTCCCTTAATGTCTTTTTGATTAGCTAAAATTTCGTACAGTTTGTCGTAGGCATCATCAACAATATTGTCTAGTTCTTTAACTCTTGCTCCAGCAGTAGCATCTAAATCTGCCAAAGCCACTAAACTAGTAGCCAGCATTAGTTGAGCATGTTCAGACATCAAGGCAATTTCTGCTAAAGTATGATGAGGGGGATATTTAACTAATTTTACCGCCATTTCAGTTAAATCTTGGGCATAATCACCGATTCTTTCTAAATCTCGCACTAGTTGCATTAAGGCACTTAAAAACCTTAAGTCTTGAGCTACTGGAGCTTGGAGAGTCATTAGAGTTGCACAGTCTGACTCAATTTGACGATAGTAGAGATCGATTCTTTTTTCTAACTTGATAATTTTTTGCGCCGCATCTAAATCTCGCTCAAACAGACAATGATGGCTAAGACGGAAAGATTGCTCTACCAAAGTACCCATCCGTAAAACATCTTGCTGTACTCGTCTAAGAGAACGTTCTAACTGATTGTTGTCCGAGCCATCAGTTGAGGATGATAAAGTCACTTGTTAGCAAAAAGAAGGTGTCTAAATATATTTGATATATATATATTAATAGCAAAAATAAATAAGTAAATGGTTATTCAAAACTTTGACATTTTGAACTTTGGAGGTCGTGGATACCATAAAATCCCAGCAATCCTAAAAGTTCCAAATTCTTGGAGGCATTGAAATCAGCATGGTCGCTATGACTGCAATTTACGCACAAAAACTGGTCTCCTTTACGATTTCGCCTGTCCCATTTGAGACAATGCCGACAAAATTGCGAAGTTTTCCAGGGATTTTTGCGTATCACCTCAATCCCCATCTCCTCGCATTTTCGTTCCAACAAAGTCTCAGAGTACTTATAAAGCCAATGAGACAACCGCCTGTTAAATCGGCGAGAAAACGTTCCTCTTGTACCCGATTTAACCTTTTTCAAATCTTCTACCACCACGGCTTTGATTTGAGAAAAGTCTATTTGTTTCAAAGCGTACCCAATCATCGATTTAACTTCTGCTTGGGTGTGCTTTTGACGTTTGGCAAACTCAAGAGTTCTTTTGTAGATTGCATCTGTTGTAGTTTGCCCATCACTAAAAACCAGCCCGTTTTTGTAGTTAGAATCCATCCCAACTATCTTTCCTTCTTGTTTAAGTTTGGGGCGTTCTTTCTCAAAGATAAAGTCAATCCAAAGTCTCCCATCTCCTCTAATGCCCAGACGAATGGTTTTGGACATCTGCCAGTTATCAGCAATTCTTTGATTAATCAGTTTAGTAGAAGGAATTGGAATTACCAGTCTAGGCGCACCAGAACCAATCAGCTTCACTGCCCAGTCGAAACCATTCTGCTCAAACTTTTCAATCGTGACAAAGTGATAAAACAGTGTCACAGTGTGGTATCTCAATCTGGGTTTACGTTTAACGTTTTTCTTGTGCTGGCTTCTGACTATTTCTTTAGCTTGTTTGGCAAGAGCTTGACACAGCCTGGTAGTAGTCTGAAAGCGATTTTTGCCCAAATGCACCGTCGGCAAATCAGCCAGTTTTCCACTAAAGTCTTGTCTTTGCCAGAAAAGATCGACGTAATACTGCATTACATCGTGACAAAAATAAATAAAGTTTTTTACAACTCCTGCTTTGCCTGGATTCAAATCATGAGGGCTCCTCGCCTGGGGTTTCCCCAGGCGTTTATGTCGCCCGTTGAGATAAACTCTAGCAGTGCGCTTCATCAAATGTTGCTTGGAGCGTTTCATTCTGTTTCCTCCAAAGCTTTAATTGTAGAAGCTTTTCCTTGATACACCCATCTACGAAGTGTCCAAGGATTTACTCTAGCATTTCTGCTGCTACTGTGAGCTTGTATCTTCGTTCCATAACTCACAGTATATCGAGAAAAGTCAAAGTTTTGAATAATTAGTTACCATGCTGATATTAATCGATAATGTATCCTTGATAACCAAACAATTTATTTTGATTTAACTTTAGTTGCAGGAAGAGTAATTTGCAACCACGCTCCGCCAATTTCCAGATGGTTTCTGGCAGTAATTGAACCTCCGTGAGCGTGGACAATCTGTTCGACAATAGCTAACCCCAAGCCGCTACCATCAAAAGTTGAACCACGATCTTGTTGCTTTCTAGTACGAGATTTATCGCCCCGATAAAGCCGCTCAAAAATATAGGGTAAATCTGTGGCAGTAAAACCAGCTCCCGAATCGATAACGTCAATTATAATTGAATCGGTTGCTTCTGCTAACTCTGGTTTTGACGGCAGAATTTTGACTACTATTTGCCCACGGAGGCAATTATGTTTGATGGCATTATCTAATAAATTTAAAAATACTTGTATTAGACGAGATCGATCTGCCTCTATAATTACTGATTCTGCTCCCGAATAAGCTAGAGTAACTTGTTTTTTGAGGGCAATTGGTTCTAGAGTTTGCCAAACAGACAAAACCAGTTCATGTAAATCAATAGTTTCGTAGTTTAAAGCACGAGTAGATGATGCTTCTAATTGAGTCAAATCTAACCATTCTTGAACCAATTCAATCAGACGGTTAGTTTCTTGCAACATTTGTGTGACCCACCGTCGTTCTGGATCTTGTAGTCTTCGCCAAAGATTTTCTGCGACTAAGGAAATTGAAGTGAGGGGAGTACGCAGCTCATGGGTAAGATCGGCAAAAGTGCGATCGCGGGACTGGGATAATTCTACTAGGGGTTGACGATTGACTAAAAATACTCCTACCTGACCATGAGGAAGTGAAACTCCATAACCTGTAAGGGCGATAGACTCAACGATTCTACTAAAGGAATCAACGGAGTTAGCAGGATTCAGGGGCTGATTAGGATCTAGGGGAGCAACATAACGGGTATAGTAAAATACCCATTCTTTAGTCTGATTTTGTTGAGATTTACGAGTTTGCTCGATTAGACGATCCAAGTCATAAGAGCGCACCAGTTCTAAGATTAATCTAACTCTTTGGATTCTATGGCGGTCAATTTTTAATAATTGTTTGGCTTGCTCGTTACAACCTAATAATTGATTGTCTGCATCTACTTGTAAATAACCTATAGGTGCTTGTTCAATTAATTTCTGCCAAGTTTGGCGCTCGGCTTCTAATTTTTGTCTCTGACGATATAATTCACTCAATTCACGACGAATCAAGGAATGGAGGGGCAAAGAAACCTCTTTATCTACATCTATGGCAAACAAGCTTAAAGTCTTTTTTAGTTGCTGTTTAAACCGATACAGTTGCCAAGCATAAATACTAATACCGACAGTCAACCCTAAGATAAACTCAACAGCAGCCATCAGTTGTTAGTTACTGAGTAACATTAATAAGTGAACCACTCTAACTATAGCTAAACTCTAACTATAGCTAAATTGTTTCTTGCTCTTCGGAAAGTGCGCGTTCCTTAAAGTCGCCAAACGCGGCTCAGGCTAGCGCCGCTTCCTGCAACATCTCTACTGCTACTTACTAGTTGAACTCATCCAAAACGATATCCAAAACCACGCACTGTAATTAAATATTCAGGCTGACTGGGATCTTTTTCTAATTTTTCTCGCAGCCAACGAATGTGAACGTCTACGGTTTTAGTATCCCCGACAAAATCTGGACCCCATACTTGTTCGATTAATTGCTCCCGCGACCATACTCGGCGAGGATAACTCATGAATAGTTCTAATAGTTTAAACTCTTTGGGAGATAAATTAGCTTCTATACCCCGCACCGTAACTCGGCATTCCTGAGTAAACAAACTAATATCGCGATATTTTTGCACGGAAGTTGCTGTCAAATTACTATACCTTTGACGGCGTAATAATGCCCGACAACGAGCAACTAATTCTCGCATACTAAATGGCTTAGTCAAGTAGTCGTCAGCCCCTACTTCTAACCCTAATACACGGTCTGTTTCACTGCCTTTGGCACTAATTACCAAAATAGGTGTAATATCTCCTTGATAGCGTAGTAAACGACAGATATCGAGTCCGTTTACTTCTGGCAACATTAAATCTAAGATAATTAGATCTGGAGCAGTATTCGGTTTATTTAAATCTGCACTTTGTAGGAGATTTAAAGCCATACGCCCGTTACTAGATGTTTGCACTTCATAACCTTCTTCTCCTAAGGCAATAACTATCATCTCGCGAATCAGATCTTCATCTTCGATCAACAAGATACGATGTTTCTGACTTAATTCAGATTCGGAAGTGTTTTGAGCAATTTCCAGAGATAACATAAATTGATTTTAAAAATTTCTCTTCTTTTACATATACACTAAAACTGTTTTTTTGTATTGTGAAGAAATAATTACCATTTATGAGGTTATCATTTTTCGTCAACCTTTAATGAAATATAACCTTAGCTTGATTTAATTTCAATTTTAATGGCTTTAATGTAACTTATTTTGGTCTACAATCAAGATTTAAAAAGGTTTCTGCTTTTATCCCTAACCAATAAGGCATAATTTTTTTTCTTAATAACTTCTTAATCAAAAATTCATTTAAATGTTTCCGAATTATATTCCCGATCGAGCCGATCGCCTGAGTGAATTAACTTCCATCGCTCTAGCAAAACAGATTCAGCTAACATCAATTTCTACCCCCCTAAGTTCTGAGTCCATTGCTACCACTTACGTTAATGGCGGTGAGAAAAATACGCCCATACTCTTACTCCATGGATTCGATAGTTCTCTGTTAGAGTTTCGTCGGCTTTTTCCTTTGTTGAGTGAACAAAGAGCAACCTGGGCAGTTGACTTGTTAGGATTTGGATTTAGCGGACGCAATTTAGACATTCCCCTCAACCCAGAAACGATTAAAATTCATCTCTATTATTTCTGGAAAACCGCGATCCAACAGCCTGTAATTTTAGTTGGTGCTTCTATGGGAGGCGCAGCGGCGCTCGACTTTAGCTTAAACTATCCCGAAGCAGTAGCCAAATTAATCTTGCTCGATAGTGCTGGATTAGCTAAACAACCTGCTATTGGTAAGTTAATGTTTCCTCCCCTAGATTATTTTGCCACCGAGTTTCTGCGTAACCCTAAAGTACGTCAAAACATTAGTCAGACTGCTTATTACGATCGCCGCTTGGCTAATGCAGATGCTCAAGTCTGTGCGTCGTTACATCTGCAATGTCCTAATTGGCATAAGGCGTTAATTGCTTTTACCAAGAGTGGCGGCTATGGTTCTTTTGTTAAGCGACTGCCAGAGATTAAACAACCTACTTTAATTGTCTGGGGCAAACAGGATAAAATTTTAGGCACGAAAGATGCCTTTAAATTTGCAGCTGGCATTCCTAATAGTAAATTGGTGTGGCTCGATCGCTGTGGTCATGTTCCTCATCTGGAAAAACCCCAAGCTACCGCCGAAGCTATTTTAGATTATTGATGAACTACCCCAATCTGCTTTGCTGAGATTGGGGTTTCCAATACTCAACTCAATTCAGAGACGGTTTTATTCGTCCTCGGAGTTTCCCGTTTCAGTTGGCTCTTGCCTCCACTAACAAGTTAGTCAAGGTCTGGAGAGTGCCTCCACAGGCAGCAACGGCAGCACCGTCCATTGACTAATCAACTGATTAGATTTTTAGTTTTTGATTTTATTGGGCTAACTTGGGTGTGGGCTATCGTTTACATCATTGACCCAGAGGTTTATCTCAGACTGAGATCGAGAGCGAATCCCT
>JAAUYH010106603.1_pt1 | contig 10915 bp, 8 predicted proteins | sample 7278061 | NCBI WGS metagenome assembly JAAUYH01 (sample SAMN14350203, study PRJNA611818) | marine sediment metagenome | isolation source: surface marine sediment (0.6m) | place: French Polynesia: Moorea | collected 2018-08 | reverse complement strand
TGACTCTCGTTTCCTGTCTTTTTAAGCTATTGACAGATTTAATTTAGCGAGAGTTTTTCTCTTTTTCTTTAGCGATCGCAATTATTTTGACTTTTCAGACATCCTCTTAGAGGTCGTCCAGAAACAATTTCCAACTCGCTTTTAGATTGTGTATGAAATGTGTAAGCTAAAAATCCGAAGTTAATTTTGGACGACTCCTTATTCTTTGTTGAGCAAAGGGATGATTGAGAGATTAATGCCGCAGGGCTTTCCCGATCATCCCCTAGCTGGACGAGAATCCACCTGAAGTCACAAATCTATTTCAGGTGTTTTGAATCTAATCTTAAACAAATCTTAACACAAAGGAGAACAAAAATGTCAAGCTACGACATTATTCGCGCATGGAAAGATGAAGACTATCTTGAGAGCCTGAGTGAAGAGCAGCGCTCCCAGTTGCCTGAAAACCCGGCGGGGATTGTTGAAATGTCCGATGAGGATATGGAGAGCGTCGGAGGCGGCTCCTATTACAACTGCAACAACAACACCAATGGGTGCAACGTCGTGTCTAATGATTGCGGCGTAACCAACGACTATGCCTATTGCGGGTCATTCTTCTGCTGATAGTGCCTAAAAAAAAGTGAGCCAATTGGCTCACCTAATACCAATTTTCTGTGACAACGCACTTAATGGAGAATTGGTATTAGAGGTTGTTTGAACGTTAGCGCCAGCCCTTTCAAGGTGATCTTTTGTACTAATATAAGTGGCGCTCGCTAATGTCAAAATAGGGATTTCAGACATCAGGAAATTACTCTTTATTTAAGAGCAAATAAATTTCTCCTGATTGATAATGCTCAATTTCAGCTTGGCGATCGCGGAGACATTGCAGAAACACTAATAAACCGTTGATAGTTCATTTGTACACCTTGAAAGGGCTGACGTTAGCGCTAGCTATCTTTCCCCATGGGAGCGCGATAGCGGCATGGAGAAGGATAGCGCGGCGATGGAGCGATGAGCGGAATCGCCAAATTAATCATTAAAAGCGAAGAAAAGCAATGTCAAACAACAACATTATTCGCGCATGGAAAGACGAAGACTATTTCGATAGCCTGAGTGAAGAGGAGCGAGTTCTGGTGCCTGAAAACCCTGCTGGGATTGTTGAAATATCCGATGAGGATATGGAGAGCGTCGCTGGCGGCGGCTCCTATTACAAATGCAACAACACCAATGGGTGCAACGTCTTGTCTAATGATTGCGTAATTAGTATAGGCAGTTGCTGGTCATGGGACTGCCCATAGTGCGTGGGAGAGGTGAGTGAAAAGGTTAAGTGAGTCAGCTCGCGTCGCTTTAATTCGGAATTATGAATGCGGAATTCGAAATTACCCTGCCAAGCTATACTAAACCCAAAATCAAAAATCAACTTAACTGAAGGAGAAAAGCCATGGCAGACAATAACATAATTCGCGCTTGGAAAGACGAAGACTATTTCGATAGTCTGAGTGAAGAGGAGCGAGTTCTGGTACCTGAAAACCCGGCGGGGATGCTTGAATTGTCGGATGAGGATATGGAGAGCGTCGCTGGCGGTAGTGAACTTTCCCAGCAAAACTGCAGCTTTGGTTGCCAAATAACCGTCGGCGGCAATTGCAAGTCATTCATGTGCAACATAAATTTTAGTCCGTATCAATACCGCTGACTTTTCACGGGATCTTTTTTCGAGCAAGCGATCGCCAGACCACCCCCATTCCCCAAGCCTGATTCTACCGTTATTCATTGTCATTAGGCAAAGATTATTGAGAATTAGCCTTGGGTGGGAAACCTTGGTCTGAAGGGGCTTTCAGGGATGCCGTGAAAAGTTCAGATCAATACCGGAGTTGGCGAGAGTAATCTTGGATGAAATTAATAGTAAGTACCTAGAGGCAAAATTGTTTACCCATTTCTCTTATACCAAACAGGATCGGCTCTTTATCGCTAAGCTTATCAAATCCGGTTGAACAACCACACTCAAATAAAGCCAAAAATCCTGTCGTTACGAGATTGCAACTATGGGTAATTAGCAGGATTTGATGTAATTTCTAAACTACTCGCTTTTTACTATGAATCAACAATGCTTTCGAGCTTCTGCTTGGTATGGCGCGATGACCCTGACTGAGCGAATTGCGTCGCTCCAGGCAGAGCCAGATAAGATACTAAATGTTAAGGTTAATTCTGAGCTTGCCCAGCGCAGGATGCAGCGCTGGCGCAAGCAAGCTCCCTTTACCGATGATGCTCACTTTGCTCAACGTTTGGATCTAGATGGAATTACCGAGGATGAATTTCTCTACCTCCTTGGCGAGCCAATTGAGGCGGTACAGGAGCGTTCCCCTGACCCCCCAACCTGGTTGGTAAATCTGGCTCAGGCATTTTCCCATCCTGCTGCCTCTAATGCTAAGCCACTACCTCTCCCAGAGGAGCTACAGGGTTCCCCAGAAGAGCTACAGGTTAAACAAGTAGGTTTGTTTTTGTTCGCCATTGAGCCGCTGATTCGCCAAGGTCGCGAGCGGCTGCATGAGGAAGTTCAGAAACTGAGCCAAACGCAATCGTATCTGCCCTTTGAGCCCAAAACAGTTGTAAACCTGCTATTTGCCAATCTACCAGGGAAGCTGCTCAGTATCTGCAGCCGCACAATGGTCTTGGAACTCAATGCAGCCAGCCTGCAAGGGCTTCTCAAGGGCGATACCCCACAGGAGCGATTTTACAGCTTCTTGGAGTACCTGCGCTCCCCAGAGCAAGTAATTACTCTATTACAGGAATATCCCGTTTTAGCCCGCCAGCTAGTTATTTGTCTTAATCAGTGGGTTGCATATAGTCGGGAATTTCTTCAGCACTTGTGTGCTGATTGGGAAGCAATCCGAAACACGTTCAGCCCAGAGAAAGATCCAGGTCAGCTTGTGGCGGTGCAGGGAGGTGAGGGCGACAGTCATCGAGGCGGTCGCTCCGTGGCTATTGCCAAATTCAGCTCTAGCTTTAAGCTGGTCTACAAGCCAAGATCGTTAGCTACAGATATCCATTTTCAGCAACTATTAACCTGGCTGAATGAGCGAGGAGACCACACCCCCTTTCGGACGCTGAAAATTCTCAATCGCGATTCCTATGGCTGGGTAGAATTTGTAGCTGCTGAGGGCTGCACCTCTCAAGAAGAAGTCCGGCGTTTCTATGAGCGGCAGGGGGGCTACTTGGCCCTCCTGTATGCCCTAGAAGCCACCGATTTTCACTCCGAAAACTTAATTGCCGCCGGTGAGCATCCGGTTTTGGTTGACCTGGAATCTCTGTTTCATGCTCGCTTTACTAAAATTGATGCTACCCAATCTAAGCTACTTGCTAGAGAGACTCTCAATCACTCCGTTTTGGGCATCGGGTTATTGCCCCAGCGTCTGTGGTCAAACGGAGAGCATGACGGAGTCGATATTAGTGGTCTAGGTGGTCAAGAGGGCCAACTGACGCCAGATCGAGTCCCCTACTGGGAAGAAATAGGTACGGATCAGATGCAGCTGAAGCGCAAGCGGATGAAGATGTCAGGGAAACATAATCGACCTACCCTTAACGATAGCGAGGTCAATTTGCTGGAATATGGTTCGACCATATGTGCTGGATTTACTAAGGTTTATCAGGTGCTATTGAAACATCGGGATGAGTTGCTGTCATCAGATGGTCCTCTGGCTTCCTTTGCCTCCGATGAAGTTCGCGTTATTCTGCGTCCAACGCGATTTTACGGTTTATTGCTACGGGATAGTTTCCATCCCAAAATGTTGCGCAATACATTGGAGCGGGAACGCTTGTTTGACCGCCTTTGGTTCGGTATTGAGCATAACCCCCATCTGGTTAAAGTAATCCCTGCTGAGCGGGAAGATTTGTGGAATGGTGACTTTCCGATGTTTACGACGCGCCCCAATTCCCATGATTTATTCACCAGTTCTCAAGAGCAGATCGCCGATTTCTTTGCTGAATCAGGCATGACCATGGTTCAGCGTCGCTTGCAGCAACTGAGTGACTCCGATCTGGCGCAACAAATCCGCTTTATCCATGCTTCCCTCACTTCGCTGATGATGGGTTCAGAGCAAGCATGGTTTCCAAGATTTCCTCTAACCGAACCGCAGAGCGTGGCCAATCGCGAACGACTGCTGGCAGCTGCCCAAGCCGTCGGGGACAGATTAGAAGAACTGGCGCTGCGCGGTCAGGATGATGCTAGCTGGATTGGTTTGACCCTGCTCAAGGAACGCCACTGGGCTCTTGCTTCGTTAGGCTGGGATTTCTATGATGGCTTACCAGGGATTGCGCTGTTCTTAGCCCACCTGGGTGTTATGACTGAACAGAAGCGCTACACTTCCTTAGCCCAAGCCGCAATGACCGCGCTGCGACGCCAGGTGGAAGAGGCCAAATCATTTCTTAAGTCAATTGGTGGCTTTGATGGCTGGGGAGGAGTCATCTACACCCTGACCCATTTGGGTATGCTGTGGGATGAACCAGCACTGCTGGCTGAAGCCCAGGAGTTAGTCAAGCTTGTGCCGCCTCTGATTGAGCAGGATAAAGGCTTGGACATTATCGCTGGTTCGGCAGGAGGCATTATTAGTTTACTGGGTCTGTACCGTTGCGCTCCCTCTGAATCCACCCTCGCTGCTGCTATTCAATGCGGCGACCATCTAATCGCTAAAGCCCAAAAGATGGCTCAAGGTATTGGTTGGGTCATAGCAATTCAAGATAAACCACTGACTGGTTTGGCTCACGGTGCAGCGGGCATAGCCTGGGCGTTATTAGAGCTATCTGCACTGACAGGGGAGCAACGCTTTCGGACAGCAGCACTTGAAGGTATTGCTTACGAGCGCAGTCTCTTCCTTCCTGAGGTGGGCAATTGGCCTGACCTGCGCAATTTTGCCGATACAGTCCTATCTGACAAAGACAACCAGCATAAGTGCATGAACGCCTGGTGTCACGGCGCCCCAGGAATTGGTCTGGCTCGGTTGCTTTCTCTCCCGCACCTGGATGATGCCGAAATCCGAGCAGAGATTAAGACTGCCCTCAAAACTACCCTGACTAGTGGCTTTGGTTACAACCATTCCCTCTGCCACGGGGACCTTGGCAACCTGGAATTGCTACTGCAAGCCAGTCTAACCCTCAATGACCTCCAGTGGAAAACTCAAGTTGACCGCTTTGCTGCCATTATCCTGGAAAGCATTGACAAACATGGCTGGCTCTGCGGGGTGCCTTTGGGAGTTGAGACACCCGGACTGATGACCGGACTGGCAGGCATCGGCTATGGATTGCTGCGATTGGCAGAACCAGAGCGCATTCCTTCAGTGCTGGTGCTGGAGCCTCCGAAGTTAAATAGCCCAATGTCAAAAACGGCAGAGTATGCGCTTGCGTAGGTCAACTAAAAACCAAAAATTAATTCAAATTCAGGAGAAAAATAATGACAAACGACGAGATCATACGCGCTTGGAAAGATGAAGACTATCGCGACAGTTTGAGTGAAGAACAGCGTTCCCAATTACCTGAAAACCCAGCAGGTATGGTTGAAGAAGTGGTAGAACTTACCCCTGAAGAACAAGAAGAACTCAGAGGAGGCGGGGATTATTACACGAAATGGGGATTATGCCATGAACCCACTATCCTTCCTAATGGGATTTGCATCGATCCTTACATGAGTTTAAAACCATGTACAATCTGACATGGCGATAGTTTTTGTTTGATTGCTCGGAGCGGAAAAGCTTTTTGGAAGTGAAATCATCGGAGCAACGAAGATAAGTAGGTAGGCAAAATTATTTAAGCTAATGTGCATATAAAATGCACATTAACTAGTCGAAAGTAGGAAGTCGGAAGTCATAATTGAAGAGAGTTTGAGACTTCTCTAAGAAATAACTAAGTATTTAATTTAAATGCGTGACAGCTTATATATTTACTACTTAGTTATATTTTTGTTGCTTGTTGCCTGTTGCCTGTTGCCTACCTTTACTAAATGTTAAATTAATTTTGCATAAGTACTTATATGGCACCAACTGGCAACCATTACCGGATCCTACAAATTCATCTAACCAGACGATGCAATCTGCGCTGTCTCCACTGTTACTCTTCTTCTAGTCCTGAGGAGCGTGACGAACTAGGTGTTGCACTTCTGTTACAGGCAATAACTGATGCAAGTAGAGAAGGCTACACCAATGTCAGCTTTTCTGGTGGTGAACCAGTTCTATACAAATCTCTGTTAGAGCTACTCGAACAGGCTCATCGGTGCAAAATGCGTACAGCCGTCGTCTCAAACGGCATGCTCTTGGACGAGCGGCGCCTTGAAAAGCTGAGTGGAGCGATCGACATACTCGCTATTAGCCTTGATGGCATGCCTGCATCCCACAATCGAATGCGTGCAACAGAGCGAGCTTTTGAGACAATGATGGCGCGATTAGAGGATATTCGGGAATCTGGTATTCCCTTTGGCTTTATTTTTACTCTAACAAAGCGCAATTTTCGCGAATTAGACTGGGTTGCCAATTTCGCCTTAGAGCAAAGGGCGAAGTTACTACAAATCCATCCACTTGAAGAAGTCGGACGCGCCCAACAGTATCTAGCAGGAGTAAAGCCAAATGAGAGTATTCGGGCATATACCTATCTTAAAGCCATGCGTCTTCAAAAAGCCTTGGGCGATCGACTCTATATCCAGATCGATCTAGTCCATCAAGATTTTTTGCGGTCAAACCCTGGTAGTTTTTTTGCCGACCAGTTCTCAAACAATAAGACAGAATCTCCTTTTGCCGAAATTCTATCGCCACTAGTTATCGAAGCTGACGGTACAATTGTGCCGCTCCAACACGGCTTTGCCAGGCAGTATGCACTAGGAAATCTTAAAGACGCACCTCTGGGCAAACTTACTAATCAGTGGCATCGGCAGTGCTATCCTTCTTTCCTTAAACTTTGTAAGCGGGTGTATGAAGAGGCGATCGCACCTGCCGAGTTGCCTGTTACTGACTGGTATAGTGCGATCGCACGTCATGCAGAGAGTCAGGAAATCCACGCCTGAAGGCGGGGGCTTGTAGCAGCTTCGGCTGTTGCAACTCCACCTGACCAGAAGGCTAGAGCAATCTAGCAGCCGTTATTAGGAAGTGTTTAAGTTCTCACCTTGGAGTGGGTAGAGCCAGCTCCAAGCTCTGAAATTCTAGCATTAAACAGGTGTATGACAGGCGGGACGCCTATCCCACGGGTTAAGCCAGTGTGCTGGAAAAATTACCGCCTAATAACAACTTCGTCAGTCATCTTTGATAGAGCTTACTGACGGATTTGAGATCACTCTTATCTCTTAATCTTTGACAAAAATCTTTCAATGGAGTTTTATTATGAGTTCATCTTCTTCCGAAATACCATCTTTAGGAAAAAACATCGATGGTGAATTCGTTGAATCAGTTGAAACACAGAATTTTGTTACATACCAAGTGAATAAGCAAGTACAGCAGTTGCTATCTGAGCAACAGATTGCTGAATTAGTGCGAAGTTATCGGGTCGGAAGGAATCGAGAAATTCCAACATCACTCGCAGCTTCAGTTCAGCTTTTGGGAGAATGTATAGATCGGCAATTAAAGTCTCGCTTATCCAGTACAGATCTGGACTTTCTCTACCTCATAAAAAATGAAGCATTTCATGGGCTTGTTCTAGCTCGTCAAGGACTCTTGATAGAATCTATTGAAAATCTTAACGCAACTGCAACGCGACTTCAGGAAGTTTCTCTTAGCGAAGTTTCTCTTAGCAAAGAAACAATTCTTATTTGTCGATCTTTTTTCGAGGCTGCAGCAGCCTATGTTGATTATAAGTGTCAGCGATGGAACAGAGCGGAAAAGAGATTACTATTTGCTCTAGAAATTGATAAGTTGCTAGAGCAAGAGTATCAATACTCATTGTTTCATTTCCATCAAATCCAGCTCATTCATAATCTTATTCGTCTTTATAGTCGCTTTAATCAAGAAAAAGCAGTTAATATCGCAAATTCTGTTGTTAAGTATCTCATAGGAAAAAGCCAAGAGCTGCCAATCTTGGGCAGTTTTAATAGCAGTCAAATCATTACAAACCATCCTGAATTGACACAGATATTACTTTGTCAATTTGTTGGTGAAATAGGATTATTGCTTGCAGAGAAAGAGTCGAAAACAGCAAGACATCTATTAAATAAATTTGAGGTCTGGAAGTCTTTATCTTCTGTATCTTGTGGAAAAAGATTGTATAAATGGTGTAAAGCTAAACGAGCTTTTTTGGAATGTCAGACAGATGATTTTATCAACTTATCGAGTCAATTTCTAGTTGAAGGTCATGATGCAACGGCATTTACAATTCTCTGGTATGCAATAGTCGTCGACATCATGTGCTTTCTGGAGGAAAGGCAGATAGAAGCTTTATTTCCGTTTAGGGAAGAGGTTTTAGAGGATATAGAAGAATGGCAGGATTGTCCAAAGCAGATAAAGCACCTGCTTTTAAGAGGCATTTTCAAGGAAAAGTAGCGACAAATCTAAGCCTTGGGCGGCTCTTTTCGCGATCGCCGATTATTTTCTCCTCGTTTTTCCTGTTGAGTCCATGTCCGACAAGACTTTGACCCCAAAAAACAAGACTTTTAAAAAAATGATTCTCATTTTTGCCACCTTGACTGGGCTGCCCTTGCTCCGGTAGGTCGCCATTCCGCTCGTGCCTCTGCCCCGTTGGTAAACCTTCTGCCCTTCTTGATAAAATAGATAAAACAACAATGAGCTTCTATATCTGGCAAACAAAAATAACCAATATACAGTAAATGAAATATCAGCTTGTTCAACAGCACAGCGAAGAAGATTGCGGCGCTGCTTGTCTGGCTTCCATTGCCAAACATCATGGTCGTACTTTCACCATCAACCGCCTCCGGGAAACCGTAGGAACGCGCAGACAAGGCACCACCTTATTGGGCTTGAAGCAGGGAGCAGAAGCCCTTGGTTTCAATGCGCGGGGCGTCAAAGCCCCCCTGGAAGTTGTCAACAAAAAAGCCGTGCCCCTGCCAGCCATCATCCACTGGAAAGGCTATCACTGGGTGGTTTTGTACGGCAAGCGGGGCAATAAATACATCATTGCCGACCCTGGTGTGGGCATCCGGTATCTGGACAAAAAGTGGCTCACCGAGGCATGGACAGGGGGGATAATGCTCCTGTTGGAACCCGACCCAGTTCGCTTTCTTGCCCAACCGGATGAAAAAGAGAAAATTGGCGGATTCGCTCGCTTCCTGAGGCGCGTCTGGCCCTACCGCGCTCTGCTTGCCCAAACCTTGCTGTTCAACTCGGTTCTGGGTCTGCTCTCCCTCGCTTCCCCCTTCCTGCTGCAAATCCTCACCGATGACGTGCTAGTCCGAGGAGATACCCACCTGCTCGCGAGCGTTGCTATTGCCGTCATTGTCATGCACTTCGTCAGCAGTAGCCTCCGACTGGCGCAGTCTAACCTCATCGCCCACTTTGCCCAACGCCTAGAACTAGGACTAGTCCTCGAATTTGGACGCCAAATCCTGCGCCTGCCCCTGCAATACTACGAATCCCGCCGCAGTGGCGAAATCGTCAGCCGATTGCGCGATATTCGAGCAGTTAATCAGTTAGTTGCCCAAGTTGTTGTTAGTCTGCCCAGCCAATTTTTTATTGCCTTGATTTCTTTGGGTGTCATGCTGTTCTACAGCTCGAAACTCACCGCCGCTGCTGTAGTTATCGCCCTGATGATGACCCTCTCGACGGTGGTTTTCCTGCCTACCTTGCAGCAAAAGACCCGCTCTGTCTTAGTCACAGACGCGGAAAATCAAGGCGTCTTAGTGGAAACCTTCAAAGGCGCTCTCACCCTGAAAACCACTACCGCTGCCCCCCAATTCTGGGAAGAATTCCAGCTCCGATTCAGTCGCCTTGCCAACGTTACCTTCCGCACTATCCAAATTGGCATCGTCAACGGCGTTTTTTCTAACTTAGTTTCTAGTGTCGGCAGCATCGCCTTACTTTGGTTGGGCAGCAGCCTGGTGATTGGTCAAGAATTAACCATCGGCCAACTGCTGGCATTTAAGGCTATGAATGACAACTTTACCGCCTTCATTAGAACTTTGGTCAGCTTTGTCGATGAATTCACCCGTGCCAAAACTGCTGCCCAGCGCCTCGCCGAAGTCATCGACGTCACCCCGGAAACTAAAGACGACAGCCAAAAGCACTTTGTCAATATTCCCAGCAATGCTGACATTATTTGCACCAACCTCAACTTTCACCACGCTGGCAGAGTTGACCTCCTGCAAGACTTCTCCCTCACCCTCCCTGGAGGCAAAGTCATTGCCCTGATCGGCAAATCTGGCTGTGGCAAAAGTACCCTAGCGAAAATGATTGCCGGGTTATACTCCCCTCAGTATGGCAATATTCGCTTTGGGATCTATAATCTGCAAGACTTTTCCCTAGATTGCCTGCGACAACAGGTGGTGCTGGTTCCCCAAGACGCCCACTTTTGGAGTCGGTCAATTGTGGAAAACTTCCGCTTAGGCAATCCCCAGCTCACCTTTGAGCAGATTGTCAGAGCTTGCCAGATTGCTGGTGCAGACGAGTTTATCAGTAAACTGCCTGAAAAGTATCAAACCGTCTTAGGAGAATTTGGCGCGAATCTCTCTGGCGGGCAACGGCAGAGATTAGCCATAGCCAGAGGGATTGTCAATGACCCGCCAATCCTGATTTTAGATGAATCCACTGGTGCCCTCGACCCGATTAGTGAAGCCCAAGTGCTGGACCAGCTCCTGTCCCACCGCCTGGGCAAAACCATGATTCTAATTAGCCACCGCCCTTCTGTCATAAAGCGTGCCGATTGGCTCGTTCTGTTGGAGGAAGGTCGTCTGCAAATGCAAGGTTCTGTTGAAGACTTAAGCACTCGCACTGGAGAACATCTCAAGTTTTTGATGATATGA
>JAAUYH010099944.1_pt1 | contig 10916 bp, 8 predicted proteins | sample 7278061 | NCBI WGS metagenome assembly JAAUYH01 (sample SAMN14350203, study PRJNA611818) | marine sediment metagenome | isolation source: surface marine sediment (0.6m) | place: French Polynesia: Moorea | collected 2018-08 | reverse complement strand
TATTAGATCAACACAGTAAGCAAAGCAGCATTTGTTGGTGCAGTGTCTTCGGGCCACGCCTTAATATACCTTTTTCCTGTCGATCTGCTCTCGAGGCGAGATGTAGCGCAATGTGCTTCTATTTCAGTAGTACGTCGGTATTCCATTTAAAGATGTCACCAATCAGTGTAGCACTCTACCCAACTAAATTTTTTTATTTTTTAGTAACTATTTTAAAGATTTTTAGAAGTCGTTGGCTGTTCAGCCACACCGATAAGCTAATAACTAGATTTTCGCTTTACAGTAACTATTAGTATATAATTCATAGCTTTTCGATACACGTAACAAGACCATGGACAAACTACTCTGAGCAAGAGTGTCGTTCTCTGTATTATGTGGTTTGTTCTCTCTGTACTTCTGGACCGGGTCCTTGTTTAGTCTTTACTAACCTCGTGTGACACACGATCTAGTTCTCTACTTTCAACTTCCCTGCTCCCTTTGAGGCCTGGGTAGGTCTGGCTTCTTCAGTTGCACTGAGCTGTGGTTGCACCATAGTAGATATAAGCAAACTCCGGTCTTGTTGGAGTACTCCTGAATTGCGGTAACGATTCACGTTGCAGTGTCTCAAAGACCACGATCATGACACCAGTGGCACTATTCAACTCTCCAGGAGCGCCACAAAAACATCATCACCGGTTGTACTTTCTCCCTTCATTAGTCCATTACTCTAGTGCCGCTGACAGCTACTGCTGCGCAATACGCACCGTCAGAGATTGTTTACATTTGAACTACTGAACGTCGTGACTTGAAAGCGTTTGAAGCTTTACCACTAAACAGTTAGCCTCCCGCCGCGAGCACTGGCCCACACGGTCGGTTAGGCAACACCTGTCTAAGCTAGTTATTTACCCTTAAGGTTTCGTCGCGTTTCGTTACAAAATTCCGGCGCTATTTGACTACGAGAACGACCGCGCCAACTACAAGCTGGAACCTTAAGCTTTTTCCACGAAAACTAAAACTGTAGTCTCCTGTTTGTTATACTTTTCGTGGGTTCTCGCTAGTCGAGATCACAGCATTTTCTTGATCACAAAGGGCTAAGGACACGAAAAGTTTACACACATTACAGGTGCTCGATCGCAGAGACGGAGTTTAAAAAATGACATGAAAGGACTAACCGAGAACTCAATTTGACAGGGTACGATTGTATGCCAGTTAATCGAGCTTTCGAAAGTCGAGTACCTTGACAGTCAGATGAAAGTTACTGTCTAGTATGATCCATGGACTGATGGGTGCCCAAGATGAATGTTGCCTCTTCGCCGAAGTACTCAAGCGTTTTCACCAACACAAACCTCACTTGTATATTGATATTCTTCCAACAGCGACAGTAAAAGTACGGTCTTTGAAATTGAGTCCCCACATTTCCTTGGGTGATTTATCACTCATTCTCTTATCCAAATTTATATCCGTAGAATCAAAAGTAGGTGTTGAAACAGTATACTTGTACTGATATTTGAAATAAAGACGTGTTTAACTAAAAGAGTGCAATGATAGATTTTTTTTCTTTGTAGAACTAGATGTCATTGATGACGAATATGTTCAATAGCGCTAAATGAAAAATAGAAATGTGTAATGATAGAAGTAAGGAAATCATTTTTATTTTGTGAATGCGAGATTTGTTCACATCAATGAACAATGAAACATTCAATTGAATTGCAGAGGCGAAATCAAGTTTGCCGTTGTAACTAAAAGTGTTTCAAGAAGTAAACAATTGCTCGAAAAGGCAACTTCAGTATGGTCGTACGATTTTGCACCTAACAAGCAAGAATCGATTGCAGACTTGAGATACTAGCACGCACACGAGATGCAAAATACAGATTTCAAGCACTTGCCTCCATTCGATGGACACTCACTATTTCACTGGCATTTTCTGCAATGGACAATCTTCCCGAACTTTTCTCGATCTATGCATGATTGGATGCAATCGTGACCCTGTAGCAGGTTCCCACTATCATGGAATCAGTCCCCGTTTCTGACAGCTCCTTCTGCACAGACTGAAACACAGCTTCATCGTATTTGACTTGAAATAGAAGAGCAATGGTAGAGCCCATGACGACAAAGAGCAAGATGTCAGCGACGAATCATTACATCATGGTGAAGAATTTCGTAGAATGGTGCTGTGCTGACTCGACGGCCCGAAGCTGTAATAATTTTAGTAGATCGCCTGCACTTTTGCGCTATGAGCAGAGGCAATAAATTGCAATTCATTATTGCAATATCGTATTTCAGAACCAATGGATATTGCAATTTGTATTGCAAAGTCTTCGATATTGTGCGTATTGCGCAAAACCGAAAATGAGAATTCGCCGTATGAGATTAGGCGAGAATCTTGATATACCATTACGGCATGCAGGTTTTTAACAACCATGTCATTTCTAAGATAACAGCTTTTCACGGTCCTGGTCTTCGACCAAGAGCATTGAGTAATAATTCTGAAAATTGCTAAATGTGAGCGTTGAAAATTCGTATTGCAGACCGCGCGAATATTGCAATGTATATTGCATCTCAGCTCATTGCGAAATTGCAATATTGAATTGCATGTCAAGTCACCAATACGAGGCAATAATATTGACAACAGCTCTGGCTATGAGCGCCGTAGTTGAAGGTAAATGCAATGAATGTACAGAAAACCCGCGAACAGTCGACACGCACGAGCTTTGTCCATCTTGCCCGCGCCACTGGACCAAAGCATTAGCTGGCCGTAGTCCCGAACAGTGAGAAAAGAACATACGCTCGATGTGAGCCAAATTCTAAGGGCGGTCATACAGCGTTTCCAACCAGGCCGCAGTTGAGCCTAAAATAATCCAAGACAGTCTACGTACTGACGGAAAGGATGCATTGTCGAGGGAAAAGGTTGGGAACGTGTGAAAGAAAAAGGCGAAGTCTAGAAAGTTACAAGGTTTCCTGGATTCGTACTGAAACCAAAGCATACCGTGATAGAGAGGACGAGACAACTCGCAAGAACCAATTAAAAGGAAGAAATAGCTCTGGATGGTATATTTACAACTTTGCAACAACCATTCTCGACTTGGATGGAGTTGTGCTATGTTTACTCGTATTTAGAAACACTTGTTCCTCGACGTACTTATATACCGAATGTCCTACATAAATTTCCATTGAAAAAACTAATATTCTCACTATTCTCTCTCCCTTTTCTCGTCATCTTCACTACTTCTAACACAATCATGACTTAGCTCTCTACTTCTTTATTTCCCAAACCAACATGCTAGTGCCGCTGGAACAACCACATGATCTCTACAGCTTTCTCTATTCCCTATTTGGAAAGGACGTAAACTACTGTTTTACTTCAATATTCGGTGTTGAAATCAACCAAGTTCGTAAGTATTTAAATTAGACGGTTCTCGACCCCGATCGTAAGAAGCTATGCACGCAACAGATCGAGGCTTTGTGGCGTGCCGATAGATACTTACCGGCGATAATCCCGAGAATGATGAAGGAGGCGCTTTATTTGAGGAAGCCGGTATAGTAACATGCGTTGAGCCGATCAACTATGGCGTCGTAGAGGACCCGACTGTGACGTCAGCAGGGTGAACTGAAGAAGAAGCGGCGGTGCGCTACAAACAAACGACCCAGCGGATTTCCTCAAGCAATGGATATCAGTTTACTTCTTATCGTGTCGAAGATGGGAGCACTCTCTCTCCTGCCATAGTGGCCGTTGGCGGGATGGGCTGCCGCAGAATGCTTGAGCACAACTTAACGCAACATTTGGTACGCCTGCGAGTCCCTACCGGTGCATTTTGCGAGCCGTTTTGGCGCACTACGAGTAATTAGCCTTCTAGAACTAGCCTCTTCTTCATCAATAACCCTGCTTCTCCTTGCACATTCCTTCCGCTCGTCTCCGTAGTAGGGAAGTCATGCTATCACACGGGAAGTACAAGCACAGCAGTGAGGTGTATCGTAGCAAGCGTATTTACAGACGACGGAGGCGCTTTAATAGCCTATTGTTCATTCTTTGGTTAGTAAGTCACTATTCTGCCTAATCCTTTAGTCAGTTATTGTTAACATGGCGCAGCTTCTCGGCGAGTCTGCGCAGGTTGTGGTGATTGTCATGCTCCAAAAGGGTGTGCGTCAGTCGCAGCAGCGTGAAGCCATGAGCATCGGCTCTGGACCAGCGAAACGCCTGTACGACACGGTTGAAACTGTCTCTATCGTAGCACTCCAGCGCATTCTCGCCAGCCACCGGCACACCTGCACGAGCCGCCGCTTCAAACACATCATGTACCAGCTGACGGGGCGCCGCCTTCGCTTCAGCGGGCTGGTGCTCGGAGGCCATTTCCAGACACGTGAAATCTAGTACCGCGCCGTATTTGCGCAAAACCGCCGCGGCCTCATCGTAGAAGCAGTACTCGTCGTTCACCAGGTACCCAGCGTTACATTCGGGCACACGTACACTAGCTAAGTAACCCCAATGGATGCCGGCAATCTTGCATGCCACATCTATATTGACGGCACGTGCCGCGCCAGTCACGCTCGAAAGAACGTCCTCGCAGTGTTGAACGAGTGCCTCCGAGTACCAGCGTAGGAAAAAGCGACCGCGAGGCGTCCGGTGTTCTCCGTTGTAGAAAGGAGCGTCTTGTATACGTCCATTGTAGTACCCCGTATCTTTAGGCGGCACGCCCCATTCCACAGGATGGCCGTCACGCTTGGCGGCGGCTGCCAGCGACGCGAGCAAGTATTTGTCGAAACACTGCAGTTCGCCGATACCAGGGAACTTCCACTTACCATCGCGAAGTTGGTAGCTGGGATAGCGGATTTCCCCACAAGGCCCCATACCAACTTGAATCTCGGTAACAGTGCCACCAGCGAAACCTTTGTCCGACATCGTACGACAAAACGCCTCCACAAAGTGCGTGTACGCCTCGATGGGGGTGCGGAGTCCATCCATACCTGGGAGGAACACACAGTGGTCCGCTCCGTGGGAAATGTACTCGCGGTTGATACCATTGCGGTCGGCGCCATGCTTCTGGGCTCGTTCTAAGTACCAGGCTTCATGCTTGTCGGCTGCAGTCGATGCCCAAGCCGGTAGCGGCACGTTGACATTGTCACCGACGTTGCCACCACACGAATGAAATGCCATAACAGCTTGGAGCTTCAGTCCATGGTGACGGCATGCGTCGGACAGCCACAAGTACTTGCCAAAGTCGTAAGACTGTGGCTCGCGCTCACAAAGCCCCCACCAAACATCGACCATCACGCCACGAACACCTGCATGACGTAAAGAACCAAGAACGCCGTGCAGCGCGTCGTTGTGCGACAGCCAGCCATGGTCCTGTCCGAAGTCCAGCGGCATCATGACGAAAGTATGAATACCATGTGAGCGGCGCGGCAAGCTCATTAAGTTGATGCAAGTGGGACTTTCCGCGCGTACAATCGACACATCCTCCTTCACTTGAGGCTCACGAAGTTCGGCGCCGCAGCCAAGCGGCAACGGGATACGACGGTCGGTAACGTACATGGATGTCGGGGAAGAAGAAGCGAAAGGTTGAGGATGGGAAGATGGGAAGGCGGAGTAGGCCGGTAGTACGTTGACAGGTTGCATGAGTGCAGAGGGGGGTGGACTTATATGGGCCCGCTCACTTGTCTCCGGTCGTTCGTCCACTTCATGAACAGGCTGTACGCGGCTGATTGCGCAGTCATTGGAATGACTGTGGGTCACAGGTGGCGGTGGTGTGACGAAAGAACGATGCGGTGGTGTTTTGGAGTCGCGTTCCGGGCGTTGGCGAAATTGCGACACACCTGTGCTCGGATGCAAGAGTAAGGCAGGCAATGAGACGATGGTATGACTGCGTTGAGAGGGCGCAGCAGGTGTTGGCAGTGCTGTTGCAGATTGATGGCCAAGTGTCGACGTAGAAGTATTGTCGCCAGCGGGTCCTCCCTCGGTATTATGTGAACTTGCAGTTCTGCTCGCGGCCAGAAACGCATGCACATCGCTCGTTTGACATAATGCGCCTCCGCTTGGCGACTCATTGAGTCGAACTGCCGCCGACGTGTCGCGGCTGACCGCCGTCGCTTCATCTCGCGTATGTGTGCGTCGCCGCCGCCGAAGCCGCAGTCGCGGCCAGCAACAACTTACGCCCGACTCCCGCCCGACCATACTACTCGCCCTCAGCCAGCACGTTGCGCGCAGACGCGGCCTTCATTCAGAGGGCTTGTCGAGGCAGCACATTCCTGACCCGAATCCCTACCATGCCGCACCCACCTCTAGCGCACGCCCAGATTCGCTGTCATGAACCTTGCGGCGTAGCTTGCAGGAGCAGGTAGAACGCCATCGTTAACAGATATTCCTACAACCAATAGCCACACGCAAACTGGTGCCAATGCTCACCGTATTGAGACAAAAACCGCCACAGTTCTGTTACTGGTCAACTACACGGTAAACAGTTACGGGAACTTTCCATTATAACTGTTAACTACTGAATGAGCAACGCTTCAATGAATTGACCGGTTCTATCTCCAATGAGCACATCTACATGTGTACCATGAGGCATATGCCCTCTGCATTCCACACTAATCCCTTCTCTACGTCAACATCGTGTCGACCGCTTTTTGGGCACGTGGCCGTATAAATGAATTATGCGATTCGGTCCTTCTTTCCCAAGTTTCCACACTCGTACCCTCTTCGTTGTTATGGATTTCCCTTCATCGTTTCGTCATTCGTTTGTAATATTTTCGCGCATAAATCACAATTCTCCTTGTTACTGTATTATTCACCATCTAACATGCTGTGGGCATCACTGCCAAAAGCAGTCGTGTGGAATAATCCATCTTCAGATAACATGACAGCAGATATTCCGTTAGATAAAATTATTTTGTCACAAATATGATGACGAATAATCTTTAACTTCACAATTCTGCGGATAAGACAGAAATACTATGCCAGCTCGGCAAATACGGTAGGAGCATCGGATACGTGACTCATCAAGTTTAGTAAGAACTATATTGCTCATGTATGAAGCATCACCGAAATTGCATCATCAAACATCAGTCGCTCACCCTACAATAGAACACGTATCGGATTCGATAGATTTCGTAACATTATTCAAATCTGCAAGTTTGGATCACAAATTTTCACTTTCCTACCATCAGTTGTATTGAAATGCAACAAATAAAAAATTATTATTTCTCAATATCTGCTGTACATAGTCTGGAAAGATGACCATCTTAAAGCAGGGCAAGATTATCCGAGTTCCCATCTTCCCAAAGATTATCTAAATTTCTAAGCCTCAATTTGGATAGATAATCTGCCACTTTTTTCTCAGAAAATAAGATTTTGTATCTTAAAATCCGATATATCCTAGATTTAGATATAGTTTTAGGGGTGGGCACGGTTTGGTTATGGGCCGATTCGGTTTCAGATCCCAGAAACCAAAATCAAACCATAACCATCCCCAAGCCAGTGCAACCAACCCATAACCATTTCCCGGAGGCCGAACCAACTCATAACCACTAAGGCGCAATAAAAACCAAAACCAATCCATAATCGAACCATATTTATCATTTCACTTCAACTGGCATAAACCTAGCATTTCTCTTTAAAGAACTGTAACCAAGACTGTAAAAGCATCACAGAAGAAATAGAATCATCGCTCAAACTCGCTCTATGTTCAGATACTAGTCGTCCTGAGCGCGAAAACACGGACTCAGAAGTCACAGGTGTCGTCTGGATGGAAAATATATCCTTCGCCAGCAAGGCCATATTTGGAAATTTTCTCTGGTTGTCCCGCCACCGTACAAGAGGATTCACATCAGATTGAACCTTAATTTTTGTAGCCTGAAAGAATTTGTGGACTTCATTAGCTCCAACTTCTGATCCCACCTCAGGATCATCAGTGCCAAAAATATTTGTGTAAAAACTACTCGACTGCAGTCGATCATTACCTGCAATCGTAATAGATTTCATCTGGTTGTTTTGCATCATCATGTAATTCCTTGTCAAGTTCTCGTATTCATCAGACGTATTTGGAAATCTCGGGTCTAAAATTTTGGCCAGCTTAGCTACATCCGATGAGACGAAAGGCTCGTAGTCTTGTAGCTTTTACTGCATAAATTACGCGATCTTGTATGGATCTCCTGTCTCGGTTTCTTTAAAATCATCTACTGTATCGCAAATAATTTCGAACACCCGACTGGTCAAGCCCAAAGTCACGTAGAGCACACCACTCTGATTTTTTGTAGCATCATGTTAGACCTTAACAAGATTCAATAGCTTCTCTATAAATGCCCAACTATCATTGGATATAATAGGAGTACCCGCAACATCGTCATCGGAAGTCATAGCATTCAAAATCGATTTTGCCTTCCACGCAGATTTCAGCATAAGATATGTAGACGACCATCGCGTTTCGACATCTAATCCAGGTTGAGTTGCATCCGCTGGCCCATAGACGTCTTTCAGATCGTAAAAGCTTTCACGACGCTTAGCAGAAGAGCGAATCGATGAAATAAGTGTTCGTAAATGACGAACGCAATCATGCATTTTCTTGTTTGCCGCTTTGACTGCAATATTAATAATTTGTGCTAAACAGCGTACATACACGCAGTCTTGTTCAAGAGAGCTTCTGAAAAATTGCATACCACGTATTATTTCAGCACCGTTATCTGTTGTTACAGCAACAGCCTTATCCTTGATACCCCACTTCGCTAAGGATTCTTCTATATGTCGCTGTACATGCTCTCCATCATGAGGAGTTTTAAAACGGACAAAGTCTAAGAGCAATGAATGAATTTGCCATTTTTCATCGATAAAATGCATCGTAAGAGACAAATATCCTCGAAATACTCTTGATGACCATGAATCGATCGTGAAACTATACTTTCTGTTTGAGTAATCATTCAAATAGTCACGTAGCTTAGATTCCGTAGAAGTTTATTTCTACATAATCGATCGGACTAAGGTTCGGCGAGAGATTACTTTGTAGCTTGGCTTGAGCAGTTCGAGAAGCTTCACGAATTCTTGATTTTCAAAGTTGAAAATGGAAGTCCTGCGTCTACGAATACTGAGATAATTTTTTCAGTGATCTTGGTCTGCTGTTCTTTAGACAGGGGTTGGCGCTGAATGATTGTACCACTTGCACTGAGACTTGTTTGCAGCATCGAGGTATTGCTTTTGTGCACCAAGTTGAAATGTCGCCATAAATTGCTAGTACCATTGGGGTTCTTGTACGAAGTAGGGCACAAGTTGCTTTTAACGATTGTGTCACCTTGTTCGTTGGAGTGCTTCGAGAAGTGATCCCAAACAGTGCTCCACAAGGGCTTTCGGGATGGAGTTACGGCGGCATCAAAGGAAGATTCATACATCTTCGAAAAGAAGCTGATGGAGAGAAGAAGATGGATCGGGGTTTGAATAGAAATAAACATGTTTCCCGCCCATATAACTCTAAATATGATAAACGGTTAACCGTAACCAAATCAAAAATATATTTCGGAACTATAATCTAACCATAACCGAAATAATCACCAACTCTAGAACCGTAACTGAACCATAACCGCAGTTATGGTTATAACCGTCAAGAACCAGTTAATGTGCCCAGCCCTACGTAGATGCGCCACTGGCGAAGGAATGACTAATTCACCAAGTTGTGCCGAGTGTCAGATCCTATACGGTGGTTCCAGTTTTTACACTTTCTGTAGAACAGGCTTATTCCTTCGCCAATACAGTGCAAGGGAAAAAAATAAAATTCTGTTGAATCTCTTCGAAGGCTCAAATTAACTCGATAAAACTAACGTCTTCTCCTAGTCTTATGGCAGCAAAACTACATCAATCTCACGTGCTACACTGAGACATAACTCGATTGAGTAACTATAAATGTATCTCATAGTCTGGGCGTTTTTTTTCGCATTCCTCTGAAAATAGGATTTGAGCATGAAGAGTATCTGTTCGCTAAAATCGTAACTTAATTTTTTCTACAATGAATAATAAGAGAGACGCAAGCAGGTGCTTAACAGCTTCAGTGCGCTCCGAAAAAAATCCGATTCTGCGAAAGATATCCTATTTTGCGGACAGTTCGGTTTCAATCAATTTTTCTCTTGCGTGTAACACAAAGCTAATGCAAGCTCTCAAATCAAAGGATTGAATATGATAAAACCAACTCAAACTCTTTTAGTCAAATACATATGACTCACCTATACCTCACTAATCTTCTATTTAAAATGAAAACCCAGCCTGTTCAATGTCTTCCTTCCTGCAACAGTAGTTGGAACAATAGAACATTTCATTTTCGAACAAAATCACGAACTACTGCTTACATGCCATTAAGAAAAATTAAAGGGGTATTGAGGTTAAGTGGGGTTCAGTTTGAAATTCTATTGTGCTGACTCTTGATCTATACCGAATTCAATGTAATTTCAAGTAGACTTTTCAGCCAATGGAAGGCAATAAAAGTGCTAGCGTCCAGAGGAAAAATTATTTCTGTCTTGAATTGATCTATTTTTAGCGCAATCTGAGAGTCGTCTTCCTCTAGATTATTGAGTAGCGACACTTCCAAAGTAAAGTAGAATAGTAAAAATGAATTGTTTCGTTTTCAATAAAAAATTTTTATTTTACAACTATTGAAAACTCGACTACTATCTTTGCGTTTCTGAATGAGGCTGCTTTAGCAAACTTAGAATTTATCTGGAGCTGGACTTCAATTTTTCCGTCAATAAAATGTTAATATCTAAGTAAGTGAATCACTAGTACTGACTGGAATAAGCTGAAAATTAGTTAATTAGAAAATTTTTAATAAATGTTGAACAAAAAGAATGGGAAAATTACAAAATGACAGTCTGTTATATATCTTATACACTGATCTAAAGCCTGCTTTCGCATAGAGAATGCATGAGTCCATATTTTGCTTTCCTAAACATAACCATTACTGCGAGAT